>LXOW01421114.1_pt1 | contig 22510 bp, 18 predicted proteins | sample 1368591 | NCBI WGS metagenome assembly LXOW01 (sample SAMN04884650, study PRJNA319009) | bovine gut metagenome | isolation source: Cow rumen | host: Bos taurus | place: Italy: Legnaro (PD) | collected 2014-07-09
ACCGATGAGGCCCTTGGTGTCATAACCCATACGGCCGTAGTAACGCACGAGGATGTTCGCCAGCTTCGGCGCTGCGCACGCGCAGATGGAGAAGTTGATAGCTACTGCCGGAGCGTAGATGCCGTTCAGCAGGGTCTTGATGAAATGGTACGTCAGTTTGTCTTTGTCGAGACAGAAACCGAGCGACGTGATACCTTTGTTGAGCACCTCCAGCGCCTTCGCATTCGCCTTGCGCGCGTTCTTGCAAGCGCAGATGTTCTGGCGGATTGCCCATTCGTTGTTTGTACGCGTACCGCGGACGTAGGGGAACTGCCCGGGCGCAGAGACGGTGGTCTTCAGGCCTTTGAGGTCCTCGCGGCGGTAGAAAGGCTGCACGTTGAATCCTTCCGGCGTGCGCCATACCAACTTCTTGTCGAAGTCGGCACCTTTGAGGTCGGCAATGATTTTGTCCTTCCATGCCTGTGTGGACACCGGCGCAAAATCCGCCAACAGATTTAATTTTTCATTGTCTGCCATGATAATTAAATTAGAATTAATATTTATGATTTATGATTGCAAATTTATGATTTATGGGCTTTCGCAGGCTTGCGAACCAAAAATCGCACAAAGGTACGAAGTTTTTGCGACATGTGCAAATTTTTTTCATTTTTTCACAAAAATAGTGCTCCGTACCCATTCAAAACCGCATTTTTTTGCGTTTTGATCTAAAACCTCGCGCATATATCGAATATGCGTGTTGTTTAATGCGATTTAGCACCCCGAAGAGCCATTCGGACGTATTTTTTCGTTTTTTCTTCAGAAGATTTTGCGCACAGGGAACATTTTTCTCGGAAATAATTTGCGGGAAAGATTTTTTTTTTGTACCTTTGCGCCAAAAAATTGACGCAAAACAATGAAAGTTCTATTGATTAATGGTTCGCCGCGGAAGGGCGGGAATACGTATCTGGCGCTGAAGGAAGCGGCGCAGGAGTTGGAGAAAAACGGCATCGAGACCGAGATCGTGGGTGTCGGGACAAAGCCGGTACGCGGGTGTATCGCCTGCTCGACCTGCAAGACGAAGGGCAACAACCGCTGCGTGTTCGACGACGATATCTGCAACGAGGTAAGCGCTAAGATGGCTGCGTGCGACGGACTCATCGTAGGTTCGCCGGTTTATTACGGGCAACCGAACGCGACCGTGCTGGCGTTGGTACAGCGAATGCTGTATTCGAATGGAGCGGCGTTCAACGGCAAGCCTGCAGCAGGTGTGGCCGTTTGTCGCCGAGGCGGTGCTACAGCTGCGCTCCAGACGCTTAATATGCCGTTTCAGTTGCTGAACATGCCGATCGTGACGAGTCAGTACTGGAATATCGTCTATGGTCGGTTGGAAGGTGAAGCGGCGCTCGATGCCGAAGGCATGCAGACCATGCGGTCGCTGGCAAAGAACATGGCTTATCTGCTGAAAGCCACGGAGGGTCATCCGAAACCGGAATACGAAGAACGGCAGGCCATGCATTTTATTCGATAAACTTAAAAAAAGGATACTATGAGAAAAGGATTTTATCTATTGACAATCGCTCTATGTGTATGGGCGGGAAAGATGGTTGCCGAGCAGATGCCGGAAGGGCATTACGACCGGGCGAACGGATTGATGGATGGGGCACTCAAAGATGCGCTGAAGGACATCATTCGCAAACATGACTCTATTCCGTACGGCACAGGCGCGAACTCCACCTGGGGCGTATTCTACTATTCGGACCGCGACGAAGAGGGCTACTGCATGGACATGTACTGCGACACGTGGTATAAGTTCACTACGCCGGGCAATGCCGTGACAGGATGTAACATCGAGCATAGTTTTGCGAAGTCCTGGTGGGGCGGAGGAACCAATGCCGCCTATAAGGACTGCTACCATCTTAACCCATCGAACTCGCAGGCCAACAGCGCCCGGAGTAACTACCCGCTCGGCGTGCCGGAGAAAGAGATCAAGTCGAACACGGGTTCGCTGCGCGTAGGCAAGAAACACCACCCGACGATGGATATGGATTTCTGGGTATTCGAACCCAAAGATGAATACAAAGGCGATTTCGCTCGCGCGTATTTCTATATGGCTACCTGCTACGGCCACCGATCCGATGGCACGATCGACAACGTGCTCAAGCAATACAACGGTTGGCGGTTGGACAACAAAGATGTGGGTTCGAAATTCGCCATGCAGAACGATAACTATCTGGAGTTCCAACCCTGGGAACAGGAGGTGTTGATCCAATGGCACCGCCAGGACCCGGTGTCTATCAAGGAGATTCGTCGTCAGGACGCCGTATCGGATTTTCAGCATAACCGCAACCCCTTCATCGACTATCCGTATCTGGCGGAGTATATATGGGGCGACCATGCGGGTGAACCGGTAGATATGGCGAACCTGATTGCGTCCTCCGACGAAGCGTTCATCCCGGGTCAGAGCAACGGTTGGCGCGACGGCGGCGCCCCGACAGTGAAACCCAAATACGGTGTGTCCTGGTCCGTGAACGGAGAGATCGTGCGGGTGGATTCAATCATCCAGAATAAGAAGATTCCTTCTGCGCCGGAGGAGTTGGAGTCCTGCTCGTCCACCAGCGACGTATTCATGGGTTGGACCACCGCGCCGATAGAAAGCAAGCGCGACGAGGCGCCGGAGAAACTGTATGCGGAGGTGAAGAATATCCCATCCGTGACCGCCGATATCACCTACTATGCCGTGTTTGCGAACAAGACCGTGATCGACGGCGGCGAAGCGGTGGAACTGATCTATGACGACGACCATCAGGAAGGATGGCAGAGCAATGCGTCCTACGGATCGTACCTCCTACTCGACCAAGGCAAGACGCTCACTTCGCCCGAGATCAACCTGGCGGGACTGGACTCGATCATCGTGAAGATCCGTACCTACGGCGGCAAGCAATATAACACGCTGAATGTGAAAGCCGGCGACCAGCCCCTTGTCGACTTCGTCACGACCACGGGTTCGACGCCTACCGAGTACGCTTGGGCGAATGTCCAGACGCTTTCCGGACGGGAACAAATCGTCTTCTCCACCAACTACAGCGTGAACAAAGGTATCGGCGTATTCTCCGTGCGGATAGTCGCAACCGGCACGCGGATCCTCTATTCCGAATACCTGACATCCTGCTCCGGCACGACGGATATAGAGAATCGCTTCTCTACCCTACCCAAACAAAAAATGCTTATCGACGGCCATTTATACATCATGGTCGGCGATAAGCTATTCACCGTTACCGGACAATTGGTACGGTAGGATTACGCCGCAGTAGAGCGGATATAAGCGAGGATGAGGTCCACGGCCGCGTCCTCGTTTATTTCATCCATATTGAGGACGAGGTGGTAGTTGCGGGTGTCGTAACGGGAGGTGCCGGTGAACTCCTGCACGTAGTTCTCACGCATCTTATCGACTTTGTCGATGACGAGACGCGCCTCCTCTTTGGTCATATTCTGTTCGCGGGCCACACGCGCCATGCGGCAGAGCATCGAAGCCTGAATGAAGATAGAGAGGTGGTTCGGGTGGTCGCGGAACATATAGAAAGCCGTACGGCCGGCGATGACGCAGGACTGGTCTTTGGCCAGCGCCTTGAGGATCTTGGTCTCTGCGCGGAAGACATCCTCGGTCTCGATGTTCGTTTGGTTGAGTTCGTACTCGGACTCGGAGAAAGTCATCTTACGCTTGAACTCCGCCCACCAACCGGTTTCCTGACCTTTGAGGTGCTCGATCTGCTCCACGGACAGGTTATAGCGCTCCTGCAGGGCATTGATGACGGCTTTGTCGAAGTACTCGACACCTAGTTTCTCGGCTAACTTACGACCGACCGTGCGGCCGCCGCTACCTAATTCACGATTGATCGTGATGATATATTTGTTGTTTATGTTCATAAACGTTAAATGGTTAAAGGGTTAAAATGGTTTTTATTTTATAAAAACGTTAAACGGTTAGAATATTAACAAAGTTAATAAATACGCCACGATGGTCGAGACGGTCACGCAGATGAGGCCCGGCATCATGAACGAGTGGTTTAATAAATATTTACCGATGACGGTCGTACCCGAGCGGTCGAAGTTAACCGTCGCGATATCCGACGGATAGTTCGGAATGAAGAAATATCCATATACCGACGGCAGTACACCAAGCAATACGACACCCGAGATTCCGAGTTTATATGCCAGCGGCAACATCGCTACGACAACAGCACCTTGCGAGTTGATCAGTACTGACACTGCAAAGAACACTAAGGCAATCGACCACGGATATTTGGTCACGATATCGTCCAACATATCTTGTATCTGCGGCATATAGTTTCCGAAATAGGTGTCTGCCATCCACGCGATACCGTAGATCGCTACGACCGCCACCATACCCGATTGCCATACCGGACCGGCTACGGCTTTCTTCGGCGAAGCCTTGCAGAAGATGATCATCAGCGCCGCCGCGGTAATCATGATAATCTGAATGACGAGGTTCATCTTGAGCGTCACCATTCCCATCTCCGTGAAGTTCTCCGCTACCACACCGGCTTTTGCCAACTCTTTTGCCGTAATGGTCACACCACTTGCCAGCGTGATATCCCCGGCTCCTTTGACCGCTTTGACTACCTCAAAACTCGGCAACAGTTGCGGGAAAATAGCGAACAGGACAATGACCGCCAGTGCACCCAAGAAGATAAACACGCTGTTCTTCGCACTCTGCGGAATCTCGCGGTCGAGGGTTGTCGCCGTATTACCATAGATATATGCGCGCTGCTCGGGATCGGCGATCTTCGCTTGGAAAACAGGGTCTTTGTCAAGGTCCAGACCACGTTTGTAGGACGCTGCCGCTGCAGCCATCAGACCGCAGATACAAGCCGGAATGGTGATCATCAGCACTTGCGGAATCGTGATATCAAAGCCGTTCGCATTGGAAATACTCACAAACGCCACGACCGCTGCTGCAATCGGCGAACAGGTGATACCCACCTGCGAAGCGATAGACGCTACGCCGCACGGACGTTCGGGACGAATACCTTTCTTCAACGCGATATCGCAGATGATCGGCATCAGCGTATAAACGACGTGACCCGTACCCACTAATACCGTCAAAAAGAACGTCGTCAGCGGCGCGAGGAACGTGATACGGTCGGGGTGCTTACGAAGCATTTTCTCCGCCAACTGAATGAGCCAATCCATACCGCCCGAAGCCTGCATGATACCCGCGCAGGTGACGGCCGCGATGATGATGTAGATGACGTCTGTCGGAGGAGTACCGGGCTTCATTCCGAAGCAGAAAACAAGGATCGCCAGACCGATACCGGAGATAGCGCCAAGCGCCAGACTGCCGTACCGCGAACCGACCCACAAGGCTCCTAAGACAATGAGGAGCTGAAGAAGCATAATCCAGGACATATTTTAGATTTCAGATTTTATTTGACGAGGCGGCCGAGGAGGTCGTAGAGATTATCTCCGGCCTTGATATACAGATGGCCGTTAATCAATATTTTGACATTGGACATTGGATATTGGATATTGGATATATCCGTAGGGGAAGAGATGGAAGTGATATAGCGATCGTAGGTAGCGGTAGCGCCGGTGCCATTCATATGCACGGTGATGCCTGCTATCTTACGATGTCCGCTATTGCCGCCGATGGTGAAGACCACCTGGTTGGTAGGTCCTCCGGTCCATTGGTTCCCATTCTTATCATACGAGCCGGGTTGGGCCGTTATCTCATTGGACTTGTCGCTGGTACCGAAGGTGAAGTCGATCTGCGAGATATCGCTTGCAGCAACGGTCATCGTTCCGCCGGCATAGAGACGAACGGCTCCGGTATAATACGTCGGGGCTGTACCTGCAGCGGCTTTATCGAAAGTGACCGTGACATCATTCTGGACGATAGGCGACGAGATGACTTTCTTGTCATTCAGTCCGACCGCCGTAAAGTCGATGGTCTCTTCGGAAGGAATGCTGGCTCCCTCGACGATGGTCTCTTGGGCGAAGACGGCATAGTAAGTGACATCCTCGGTGACGACAGGTACTTGTCCGGCGCTGGTATAGAGCACAATCGGTGCCTCATCGGAGGTGCCTTCGATAGGTGCGTCGGTCCACCCCATGAAGACCGGACTCTGGACGGAGCAGGAAGCAGGGGTATCCGGCAGGGCGGGAATCGTCGCACTCTCAGCTACCGAGTCCACACGCTGTACTATGCCACAGACAGACCACGACACACCGTATTTGACCACAGGCGTAGGGGGCGTAGGCGGTTCTTCTTCGCCGCGCCAACCGTTGCTCTTGCCGGGCACGAAGGCCGGATCAGTGGACGGCATAAGTTTGGACATATCAACGGTCTGACCATGCTTTTCGCCCCATATATACTCCGCGAGGTAGGGATAGTCGATGAACGGATTTCGGTTACCTTGCGTCTCCTGGATACCGTTGTTTCGGTCGATCTCTTTTTGCGAAACCGGGTCCTCACGATGCCATTTCATCAAGAGGACGATACCGTACTGGGTGAGACCGAAATGGGAGGTGGAAGAGAAGGATTCGAAGATCTTACCTCCGGCGCCGGAAGTGATCGAATACGAGGTATTGCTGTATTTAGCGATCATACCGAGGTATCCGCGGGCAAAGTCGCCTTTGTACTCATCGCGGGGCTCGAAGACCTTATCCACCGAAACAGAGGCAGTGGTTCCAAGCAGCGTTTCCTTATCGGTACTGACGGACTTCGGGGAACCGAGTTTGCACTCATTATAGGTGTAGGTCACATTGTTGACTTCGCCAAAGGCGTAGTTCGAGCGGCGGTTATTGACATAACCGTCGGTAGGCACAAGATGGAAGATATCGGAATACATGTTATTCCTTGATCCTCCCCACCAGGACTTCGGGATGGAATGTTCGCGGTTATAGCAATCGCACTCGCCGTCATAGTTACCGCACTCGTTGCCGGCAGAGAAAGAGCAGCCGCCGTACATATCCCACAGTTTACCGGCCTTGCCGGCTACATAGTCGGGATGGTTTGGATCGGTAGGATAGACGTCAGACTTCTGGTACGCATCGATGGCTCCATCATAGCCGAGGGACGAGAAGCCGACATTGGCGATGGTATTGAGGGCATTGTAGAGGGAAGTGCCGGACTTGTTGTTCGCCACCGAATAGTACGCGGGGATGTCCGCAGGGGCAGTGACGGATTTGGCGAAAATCAGACTGCAGAACGCTGCGCTGACAGAATACAGAAGACAGATAAAAATACGCTTATTCATGGTATATAAATTAAAATTTGCGCAAAATTACTACATTTTTTTGACATATGCAAATAGCAAAACATTTTTTTTACAAAAAAAATTTGCATATATGGGAAAAATGTAGTACTTTTGCAGCCGTTTTTGTAAAAAAAGCCGTTTTGGCCGTATTCGCGAGGCTATTTTGACAGGTTTTTATAAAGACCACAGACATAAAGCAAACAATCAAATACTATAAGTTTATGAAACCATTAAATGAAATGACCATTGCGCTTGCCAGCGACCATGCCGGTTTTGGTTTAAAATCCATGATTCAATTGAACCTGGAGCGCGAAGGTGTCACTGTTAAAGATTTCGGTTGTCACTCGATGGACAATTGTGATTTTCCGGATTTTGCACACCCCATGGCTACCGCTGTAGAGAAAGGAGAATGCGATCTTGGTATCGGTTTTTGCTATACGGGCAACGGCATGAGCATGTGTGCTAACATGCACCCCGGTGTACGCGCAACTATCTGCTGGGACCCTCAAATGGCGGAGAACGCACGCCGCTTCTTTGATGCAAACGTGCTCTGTCTGCCTTCCGGTTATGTGGCTCCTCATATTGCGCAGAACATTATCCGAGCCTTCATTACTACCTCTTTCTCCGGCGAGGAGCGCTACAAACGCCGTCTTCGTCATTTAGCAAATCCTAATGTAAACAAATAATGAAAAATTTCAACATTAAGCTTTATGTTTTAGCGCCACTCACATTGGCAGTGGTGCTTTTTATGTGGTTTGTGCCGGCTTCGTTCTTCGGCATAGAGGGCTTGACGGTTGTTCAGCAACGTACTATCGCCATTTTCTGTTATGCCGCCCTCATGTGGATGTTTGAGATCATTCCGGCTTGGGCTACATCCGTCACTACCATTGTCTTCCTGCTGATAGCGGTTTCTAACAAGGGCTTGGCAAACGAAACGATGGGTTCGCTGGTAAACTACAAAGAACTGATGGCGGCCTTTGCAGACCCGATTATCATGCTCTTCCTGGGTGGTTTTGTGTTAGCTATCACCGCCAGCAAAGTGGGACTCGATGTCGTCCTGGCGCGCGTCCTGCTCAAGCCTTTCGGTACGAACCCCAAATGGGTATTACTGGGCTTCCTGACACTCATTAGTGTCATGTCTATGTTTATGAGTAATACCGCAACGGCAGCGATGATGCTGGCTTTCTTGGCTCCGGTTTTGCGAACCCTGCCTGCAGATGGCGGCGGTCGTGTGAGTCTCGCCATGGCTATTCCTATTGCAGCAAATATCGGTGGCTTGGGCACTCCTATCGGAACACCTCCTAACGCCATCGCCATCGGTCAGTTGGCGGCGATGGATATCAACGTCGGTTTTGCGGCATGGATGATTCGTTTTGTGCCTGTTGTGATCATTATGATCATCTTCTCATGGTGGTTGCTGCAAGTACTCTTCCCCTTTAAGGCAAAAGATGTGAAGATCGTCATCAATACGAATGAGGAGCACGAGATGGATTGGAAATTCTGGGTCGTAACGATTACCTTCATTGCTACCATCCTCCTCTGGATGACCGGTGAGTTGACTCACCTGAACTCTAACGTCGTAGCGCTTATTCCGTTTGGTGTCTTTGCCCTTCTGGGAATCTTCAAACGGGATGATTTCGCGAAGATCGACTGGCACGTACTTTGGATGGTGGCCGGTGGTTTTGCAATCGGTACGGCGCTGAACAAGACCGGTTTGGCTGCTGCGCTCGTAGAAGCTATTCCGTTCGGCAGTTGGTCGGCTATCGCGGTGCTCATCATCGCCGGTCTGTTAGGATGGCTGCTTTCGAACTTCATCGCCAACTCTTCGGCAGCGAACTTACTCGTGCCTATCCTGGCCGTTGTGGGAACCGCCATGAGTGAGCAGTTAGGTGCTTTTGGCGGTGTAACGACGCTGCTCGTCTGCGTTGCCGCATCGACGTCGTTCGCCATGTTGCTGCCTATCTCTACGCCACCGAACGCTATCGCTTGTTCGACCGGTCTTATCAAGACCAACGAGATGGCGAAAGTAGGTCTGATTGTCGGTCTGGTAGGTATCGCTATCGCATATGCAGTAATACTTATTTTCCCGTTCTGATATGAAACGATTGATAAGTATAAGTTTGCTTATGGCTATCCTCTGCGCTCCTGTGTGGGCGCAGGAGGTAGCTTCCAAGCAAGAGAAGAAAGAGGCGGTAAAGAGCCATCTCAAGCAACATTTCAAGCCCTACGGCTTTATTCGTAACTATTTCACGTTCGACAGCCGTGAGAGTTGGTCAGGCACAGCCGACTTGTATAACTACCAGCCGAAGGACGTAAACTGGAACAAAACGGATGATCCCGCTCTGCGTGAAGATATGAATGCACAGAGCACCTTCCGTTTCTTGTCACTCACCACTCGTGTAGGAGTGAATATCGTCGGCTATAAATGGCGTAATACGGAGTTCAGCGGCAAGATCGAAGCGGACTTCTATGCAGGCTTGAGTACTAAGACCTCGACTGTTGATAGCAAGATCAAGGAGGGACACGCCGTGAGTGGTGTAGCACAACTCCGTCTGCGTCAGGCATATGTGGCACTTGGTTGGGACAGCCTGCCGATGGTTGGCGGCAAGGATTTTGCGCGTGTGGACTTGACCCTCGGTCAGACGTGGCACCCGATGGCGGCAGACCTGTGTGACGTCATCGCGCTGAACAGCGGTGCACCTTTCGGTCCGTTCAACCGCAGTCCGCAAGTACGCATGGACGCACGCTTGGGTAAATATGTGACCTTGACAGCAGCCGGCCTTTGGCAAATGCAGTACCTGTCTATTGGCCCGGGCAACCTGCAGTCAGCAGAGTATATGCTCTATGGCAAGACGCCGGAGGCGTATCTGGGTATCTCTATCCACGACAAAGGTTGGCTTTTCCGCGCAGGTGCAGACGTGCTGAGTATCCAGCCGCGCCATGTAGGTACAGCGCTGGATGATGCCGGTAATCCTATCGCCGGCACAGACGGCAAAGACTTGCAGATCAAGGTCAACGACCGTATCACCACCGCTTCGCCTTTCATCTATCTGCAATACAAAAAAGGTGAGTTCTCCTTCAAGGCCAAGAGTATTTTCGCCGAGTCGGGTGAGCACATGAACATGTACGGCGGTTATGGTATCAAGGCTGTTAACGCCGACGGTTCGTACGCGTACACACCGGTTCGTCACAGCACCTCATGGATCAGTATCGTCTATGGCGGCAAAGTAGGCGCACAAGAAGACAAACACCCGCAGAAACTGCAGGGAATTCTGTTCGGCGGATACGTGCATAATTTCGGCACGAAAGAGGAAGTGATAGATGTCAACAAAGACGGCAAGATCACCAATACGGAGTTCTTCTATCCCCGTTCGGCAGCGATGAACCGGATGTGGCGCTTGTCGCCGACACTGCTCTATACCGTCGGCAAGTTCCAGTTAGGCCTGGAGTACGAAATCACGTCTGTACAGTACGGCAACGGTACGCTGGACTCCCATGCCCTTTCGAAGGACGGGTTGCACTGGGTGACCAACCACCGCGTACAACTCATGACGAAGTACAACTTCTAAATCGCTTCGTGTAAGACCTCGCTGACGGTCGGATGCGGGAAAACCACTTGTTGGAATTCAGCCGTGGTATAACCCATACGCACCGCAAACGAAGCCGCCGCGATAAATTCCGAACACGGATTGCCGATTAGATGGACGCCAAGGATCGAATGGTTCTTGGCGTCTGTTATTACTTTGCACAGACCTGTCTCACCATCGTTCTCTGCCATGAAACGTCCGCTGAAAGTCATCGGCAGTTTGTTGACCTCCACAGGAATATTCATCTCTGCTGCCTGAGCCTCGGTGATTCCCACCGAAGCGATCTCGGGATTGGTATAAACGACTGAAGGAATGGCATTATACGCAATACGTTGCAACGGGATGACTTTCAACATGCGACCGATCGCCACTTCGGCTTGGCGGGAAGCCACATGCGCGAGCATGATTTTGCCCGTCACATCGCCGCAGGCATATACGTTCGGCAGATTGGTCTTGCAGAAATCGTCAATCACAATCGCGCCGCGGTTGAGTTCGATATCACTGAGTGCCTCGAGACCGTTGAGGTTCGCTCTACGGCCGACACTGACGAGAATCTTGTCGGCGGTCAGAGAACTCGGAGTACTCGGATTATTCGGATTATTCTGAATCCTTACCTCATTGCCATCGATGGACTCAACGCGGGTCTCTGTCAGGATATTGATACCGGCTTTTTTGTATTTCTCTGCGAGGACGGAGACTACTTCCGGATCAAGGTTCGGCAGGATAGTCGGCATGGCTTCGATGACCGTGACGGGCACACCGAGTTCGTGGTACAAGGTAGCGAACTCCATGCCTATGACGCCGCCGCCGACGATGATGATCGACTTGGGCAATTCAGCCGCAGCAAGTGCGTCCGTACTATCCCAGATAGCGGGGTTGTCCTTTATTCCCGGAATAGGCGGCACGAAGTTCGTAGAACCCGTACAGATCATGAGGTTTTCGGCTTCGTAGGTCTCGCCGTTGCAGGTGATTGTGACCAGTTCGTCGGTGCGAGAGGCTACTTGTGCAAAACCGCTGACGAGCGTACAATGCTCGTTATTGAGGCGCTGCTTGATACCCGCAACGAGTTTGCGCACCACGATGGTCTTGCGCTTCTGCATGGCCGCAAAATCGAAGGTGACGTTCTCTGCTGTCACGCCGTATTTTGTGGCGTGGGTGGCGTTGTAATACTGCTTCGCGCCGTAGAGCAAGGACTTGGTCGGAATACAACCTACGTTGAGGCAGGTGCCGCCTACCGCGTTTTGCTCAAAGAGCACCACATCTTTACCGGCCTTAGAGGCCTTCTCAGCGGCAGTATAGCCCGCAGGGCCACCACCGATTATGGCTAAAAAGAATTTACTCATACCTTATTTTTGATTCGTATTTCAGGATTGGATTGAAGGACAACCGAATTGGCAGGGACATCTTGGGTAAGCCAGACGTTTCCGCCGATAACGGTATCGTGACCGATCGTCACGCGACCGAGGATAGAGGTGTTGGAATAGACCGTAACGTTATCTTCCAAGATCGGGTGACGCGGGATATCCATAGGTTTGCCGTCCGCATCGTACTCGAAGTTCTTCGCACCGAGCGTGACACCCTGATAGAGCACAACGTGAGAACCGATAATGGCCGTTTCGCCAATTACCACACCTGTACCATGGTCGATACAGAAATAGTCGCCTATCTGCGCAGCCGGGTGGATATCGATACCGGTGCGGCTGTGCGCGAGTTCGGTCAGCATTCGCGGGATACGCGGCACACCGAGGTGGTAGAGCACATGCGCCGCGCGGTAATGCACCATGGCATAGGTCAGCGGGTACGAGAGGATCACTTCGCCGCGATCGGTCACCGCCGGGTCGTTATGCAATACAGCATCTACGTCCGTGTTCACGAGCCGCGTGATAGCCGGAATCTCTGCCCAAAAGGCGTCAGGTAAACACAGGTCTGCCGGTGCTGCAACCGCCGGATAGTAGTCCGGAAAAATAACCGATTGCAGATGAGCCACCAGTTGCTTGAGATGATTGATAGTAGGTTTTTTTATCATAATACGCTTAGATATCTTTCTCCTGTGTCGGGCAGTAACACGACGATCGTTTTGCCCTTGTATTCGGGTTGGGTGGTCAGTTGGCGTGCTGCCGCAAAGGCTGCGCCGCTCGATATGCCGACGAGCAGACCATGGTCTTTGGCAAGTGTACGTGCCGCGTCCATAGCATCTTCGTTGGAAACCGTCAGCACACGGTCGATATAACTCGATTGGTAGGTGTCCGGCACAAAACCCGCTCCTATTCCTTGTATCTTATGCGCACCTGCTTGACCGCCGGAGAGCACAGGTGACGAAGCGGGTTCGACAGCGATGATTTCAACGAGCATGTTGCGTTCTTTGAGTGCCCGCCCTACTCCGCTGACCGTGCCACCGGTGCCGACTCCGGCGATGAACACATCCACTTGACCGTTGGTGTCGGTCCAAATCTCCTGACCGGTCGTCGTATAATGAACGGCAGGGTTGGCAGGGTTCGTAAACTGACCCAAGATGATCGCTCCGGGCGTGTTGTCGCGCAGTTCTTCCGCCTTCGCAATCGCACCTTTCATGCCTTCTGCACCGGGCGTGAGCACCAGTTCGGCACCATAAGCGGCCAGCAGGCTTCGGCGCTCGACAGACATCGTCTCGGGCATGGTCAAAACCACCTTGTACCCTTTGAGGCGACCAATCCACGCGAGACCCACACCGGTATTGCCGGAAGTGGGTTCGATAATAGTAGCACCGGGTTGCAGCGCACCCGATTTCTCCGCATCTTCAATCATGGCTAACGCCGTACGGTCTTTGACCGACCCGCCGGGATTGAATCGCTCCAGTTTGAGGAGCAGGCCCGGTTGAATCTCCAACATAGGAGTGTGGCCAATTATGTCCAATAAACTTTTAACTATCATAAGCTTCGTAAATATATTCTCACCGCCTCAGCAATCATTTCCGGGCAGGGACGTTTCTCGTAATACTCAGGAGTGCGCTCAGCAGGACGCGGATCTATACTGCCCTTCGGCGCGAGACCTAAGAGTTCCGCGCAGATCAACGAACCGTACTTGCCTTTGAATTGCCCTGCGAGGTCTTGGACAAAGGCGTAGTTCGCCATTTTGCCTTCGTTATCATGCGGCGTACAGGAACCGTTTTGGAGTCCGGCCAACATGAACATACCGGAAGCAGCACCGCAGACCAATCGCATTCTGCCCATGCCTCCGCCGAAAGAAGCAGAGAGACGCAGGGCGAGGTTTTCGTCCGTGATACCGTACAGGTCCGCGCAGGACGCGAAAACGGCTTGTGCGCAGTTAAAGCCCTGCTTGAAGAGTTCCGTTGCCCGTTGGGCTCTGGCTTCGATCTGTTGCTCTGTCATTTTTCTGGATATTTTTGATATAAAACAATATACAAGCGAGGGCGAAATAACCTACCGTCAGTCCCCAAAGGGCGAAGTACTCCATGCGTGTCTGCCAGAGCGTTGCGCCCATGGAGTTGATATGGATAAATCCGTGCGCGCCCCAAGTGTAAGGAATGAAGAACGAGAGGTAACGCCATTCCTCCGGAATCATCTCTTTCGGCCAGGAAATACCGGCCATGAAGAGGAAGATGAGCGAGGTGGAGATGAGAATCACCAGTCCCGATTCGCGGTTGCGGATAAAGACCGACACGCAGAGCGAGAAGAAGACGATGGCCAAGATATAGGGAATCATCAGCAACAAGATATCGCCGATCGCGCCTATATGCGGAATACCGAACAGGCGCGGGAAGAAACCGAGTAAGATCGCCGCGAGGGCGTAGTAAATCAGGAAATACGCAATAGACCGACCTATCAGACTACGGATCGAATACTGGTCCAGCCCCTCTTCGCGCGCCGTACCGCCAAGCATACAGATGCCGAAGAAAAGGGTCTGGTGGAGAATAAGCACGAGTACCGCGGGGATGAGGAACGAACCGTAGCCGCCGGTGGGTGTGAAGAGGGCTGTCTCCGTATAAGGCGCGTCTTGAACCAATGCCCACGCGAACTCTTTGTCCATACCCATCTGTTCGTAGCGGTCGATCTGGATATTCCGCATGGACTCGAGCATAACATTGTTGCAGGAGAGATAGATAGCCTTCATATAGAGGAAGGACGACATGTCGCAATAGAGCGATATATGCGCCTGTCCCAGCGGGTCGGCGAGTTGCTTCGCAAAGTCCCGCGGGAAATAGATGATGCCGTGCACTTTCTGATTCCGCAGCAGTTGCTCGGCTTCGGCCATCGAGGTGCAGGTATGGGTAAGCCGTATATCCGGCGAAGCATTCCATTGATGCAGGAACTGTCGGCTCTGCGGACTATTGCTCAGGTCCACCACCGCGACCGGCACATTCGTGATCTGCTCATTCCAATAGAGCGCCTTGTAGATCAACGGGTACGCGAGTGTCGCGACGATGAAGATGACCGTTACACCCGGATCGCGAAAGATACGGATCAGTTCATTGACGAACGCATTGAATATCTTTAAACTTTCAACTTTCATCTTTCAACATTACTTCAGCGGGTAGTTCTGGTAGATAAGTGCGTTACAGAGTCGCGGCGCCACAAGGAGCGAGGCGAGCATAAAAGCGGTGAGGGCGAGCATATGCGGGATACTATTCTCCACCGGTGCGGCCATCAGGGCTTCGTTGACATAGATGAGGTAGTAGTGCCGCAGGGGTTCCATATAAGACAGTGCTTTGGCGGGCGGCAACATCGCCATCTGGGGATAGGTGAACCCCGAGAGGGAGAAACCCAACATGGAATACAGCGCACCTATCGAGAGGGCATCGCGCAGAGTCGGAAGGAGACCGATGAGGGTAATTCCGAGTGCCTCCATCGCGAAGATAAAGAGCAGCAGACCGAACATCAGGCGGCTATGGCTGCCGTACACCGGGAAACCGGCAAAGCGATAGAGGATGATATGACAACCGACACCGAGGATGATATAGATGAGGGTGTAAGGAATCAGTTTTCCGATCATCGCCACGGTGTAGTTACCTCCCGCGGCCTTGAGCCAAGCGTGAGAGGTGCGCATCTTGAGTTCAAAACCGATGGCGAAGATGGTGAGCATCAGGCAGATAAGGCCCAGGATACCCGGCAAGATGGTGCTAACCAGATAGACCGAGTAGTTGCCCCATGGGTTGGCGACCATATGTCCCTCGATAGCGAGGGGTTGGATACGATGCATAATGATGTCGTCGGGCAGTCCTTTCTTGCGGAGCACTTCGCGCTGGAAGGCACCGGAGGTGAGGTTGACCATCGTCAGCATTTGCTTGTACGCCGTGTTACCGCCAACGGTATAGGCATTCGTCACATAGAAGTCCATCTTCGGGCGCTTGAAACTGACAAGTTCGTCGTAGAAACACTCGGGGATGACGAAGATGCCGTATATCTTACCCTGCTGCATCGCCTCGCGGGCCTCAGGGTACGAGTTCGTGATGAGTTGGATATCCACCGAAGGCGTAGCCTGCATCTCGTGAATCAGTCGCCGAGAGATAGAGGTCTGGTCGAGATCGACCACCGCTACCGGCATCTTCTCCGCACTTCCGCCTCGCATCAAGGTGAGGAAGAAGAACGTCGAGAGCAGCATCACACCCACCGATGCAAAGAGGTACAGCGGGCGCGCGAACATCATATGAAGTTCGCGCTGCGTCACACGCCAGATGTTGATGAAAATGTATTTCATTCAGCAACCAATGCGGTCATACCCGGACGGAGATTCGGGATAGTGACGGTAGGACGACATTTGACATCGAAGGTACGGACGTCATAACCTCCGTTTTGTTTGGTAGAGCGCCAGGTAGCATAGGTTCCCATGGCTTTGATATGGGTAACCGTAAGCGGGTACTTGGTATGGGTGCCAAGTGCCGGGATGGTGACCTCGATGACTGCGCCGACCGGGAAGCGATTCAGCATATCTTCGCGCACCGCGAAGGTAAACCATACGTCGCTCAGGTCCACGATGGATAGCACGGGGCTACCCTGCCCTACCAACTCGCCGGGTTTGGGGAAACGCTCACTCACTTCGCCATCGCAGGGCGAGAGCAGGTATTTCTCTGCTTCGGCTGCTGCTACTTCCTGGAGGATTCCGTCCACGCGCGCTACCTGCGCCTCAGCGGCCGCTTTGTCTTCTTTACGCGCACCGGCCAGGGCCATGTCATACTGACTCTTGGCAGCTTTGACGGTTGCGGCAGCTGCTTTGTATTGGGCTTCCACTTCGTCGCGTTTCTGCGCGCTGACCACACCTTTGTCATACAGGCGCTGCACGCGCTCGTAACTCTTGCGATAGATCTCTTCACCGGCCTTGGCCTTCTGGTAAAGTTCATACGCACCGGTGATCTGCTCGCGTTGCGCACCGTTCTTGGCTTTCTGGTTCACGGCTTCCGCCATCTCGCGCGCAGCAAGCGCCTGCGCTTTCTTGGCTTCCACTTCGGGCGAATAGATGGCTACCAGCGTGTCACCTTTCTTGACCTGTTCGCCTTCTTCGAAGAGATACATCTCGATACGTCCGGGCACTTTACCGGACACGCGGTATTCGGCGGCTTCCGCTTCACCCTGGATAAGGGTCTTCTCCGGCCGCAGGGCCAGTATACCCACTACCGCTACAATAACGACTACTGCCAACAGGGCGATGAGGCCCAAGAGCAGACTTCCTTCTTTACGATTTTTCATTTTATAGTTTTCCTAAATATTTACGCAGTTTCGTTTCAGTGGTTTTGGCTTCTGTCTCGGAATCTACGAGGTCTGAAGCGGCGGCTAACCAAGCCGTTTGGGCTTGCATCAATTCGGAAGCGGTGATCATACCGGCATCATAAGACTCCTGGGCCATACGCAGCACTTCGGCCGCGTTGTCCTGGGTGAGTCGCGCAAGGGCGATCTTCTGCTGCGCTTCCATCAGTTTTTGGTTGGCCTGCGTGGTTTGCAAGGTCAGCAGTTCACGGGTCTCTTCGGTCTTGAGCGCCATGGCATTCGCTGCATGTTTGGCGGCCTTATAGCGCAGGATATCGTCGGCATGCGCAATAGGCACATTCACTACTACGCCGGCCGTGAAGAATCCCTTACCATTCCATCGATTGCTGAATCCGTTATCGACATTGGGGTTGGAATAGACATATCCGGCCGAAGCGACGATGTTAGGTTGAAGTCCCGCCGCCGCCAGCATCGCATTGGACTTCGCGATCTTCTGCGATTGCTCAAGCAGTTGAATCTCTGCGCGGTTGGCTACTGCCGCTTCGGTACTGATCGAGTCAGCGGGCAGGAAAGTCTCGCTCAGTTCACTCTCATCAAGGATGAAACCGGTGGTGAGCGGTAATCCGCACACTTGCGCCAACGCCATATTCGAGAGCGTCAGACCATTCTCAGCCTGCAGTTTTTTCACTTCGGCTTCGCCGCGTTTGGTGGTCACTTTGAGCAGGTCTGCTTGGGTCACCAGTCCTTCGGCCAGCGCCTCTTTGACATCGGACTCGAGTTGGCAGAGGAGGTGGTAATACTGCTCGGCAAGGTTTTTCTTCTTGGAGACGGACACGACGCGCCAGTAGGCCTCATCGACCGAATAGATGATATCGTCGCGTTTGGCGTCCGATTCGATGGTAGCGATGTTCTCTGCTGCCTGCGCGATCTTGTACATCTGCACGAGGCGCCCGCCGACATAGATGGGTTGGGTCACTCCCACGTGGGCTACGAAGATCTGACTCATATCCGGCGACAGTTTGTCGTACAGCAGTTTATAACCGTCGGCCAGTTCTTGTCCGGCCTTGTTGGCCAGATCGGTAACGGCATCTTCGAATACCGTACCCTTCGCCGCCTCTTCGATCTCGCCTACTACACTCGCATCGCTCCAGGTGAAACTCGCTGTTCCATCGGGATTGACCGTTGCGGTTCCTGACTTGAAGGTAGAGGAGTTCTCCAGCAGGTGCACATTCGCGTTATTCCACATATAGGACGCATTCGCCGTGACCCGCGGAAACATCGCCGCGAGGGCAGCCTGACGGTTGTATTTCGCCGCGAGACGCAACTCTTCCTGCGATTTCGCAGACGCTCCGTTGCTCAACGCCATCTCACGGCATTGGCTCAGGGAGTACACCAGGGTGTCTTGCGCTTGTATTGCAAGCGGAGTACAGAGTACAGAGTACAGAAGACAGATTAGAAATTTATGATTGATCATTTATGATTGATTATTTATTGTTGATTATACCAGTTTTCGAGTTGCTCGTTAAACGCGCGTCGGTCGAGGGTCTGCGCCCAGGTACGTACGTCGTCGGTATGGTCCTCGAAGACCATAGTGACTGTGCGGCGCCATTTCCATTGCTTGGGTTGAAGTTTGGACCACAGGCTGGTCTCTAACCCGCGCATTCTACAAAGGATTACGCGCACGCCCGCGGGAAGTTCGCGACATACCTCGTACGCCATGCGTCGGTTACCAATGATCTCTTTATCCACGGTCTTGACATGTCCCGAAGGATAGAAACAGATCTGCTTGCCTTGCGCGAGGCTGTCGATGGCAATGCGACTGAGTTGTCCTGCCGCCGCCGCCCCCTCCTCACGCGTCATAGCGCTTTTATTCAGATCCGGCACCTCGATGGCGTCGGCTTTGCGCAGGATATGGCCGTAAAAACGATGGCGCATAAACAATTCGTCCACTAACGGGCATATCGGCAACCACCACATCTCGCTGAACAGCAGGAGCGGGTCGATATACGCCGTGTGGTTCGGCAAAACAAGGTGCGTCGCCTCATCCCGCAAGCATTCTTCACCGGTCACACGAATGTCGTAGTGCCAGTGAAAAAAGAACTTACATATCTTACCAATTGTATAGCGATTCATTTCTATTTTCGCTCAAAAACCTTTGCAGCCTGCAAAGGTACTGCTTTTTTACGATATATGCAAATAATTGGCAGTAAAAATGTGCAATACTGCCATTTTGTCAGTTTTGGGGAGAATGGAATATTGTTTGTAGTTGATTGGGTGTAAACTTAAAAACATACAACTATGAATCAGAACACTAACAATCAAAACGAAAACCTCAAGAAGTTCGCGATCAACCTCTGTGAGCGGGCTCGGGAAGGTAAACTGGATCCGGTGATCGGACGTGACGACGAGATCCGGCGTGTACTGCAGATTCTGAGTCGGCGCACCAAAAACAATCCTATCCTGATCGGTGAACCGGGTGTCGGAAAGACCGCCATTGCGGAGGGTTTGGCCCATCGTATCGTGCGCGGCGACGTGCCGGAGAACCTGAAAAAGAAACAGATCTACTCGCTCGATATGGGTGCCCTCATCGCGGGTGCGAAATACCAGGGTGAGTTCGAGGAACGTCTGAAAGGCGTGGTGAACGAAGTAGTAGCCGCTGCGGGCGAGATCATCCTCTTTATCGATGAGATTCACACCCTCGTAGGCGCCGGTAAATCCAGCGGTGCGATGGACGCGGCGAATATATTGAAACCGGCCTTGGCGCGTGGTGACCTGCGAGCTATCGGTGCAACGACGCTGGACGAGTACCAGAAATATTTCGAGACCGATAAGGCCCTGGAGCGGCGTTTCCAAAAAGTGATGGTGGATGAACCGGACGAGGCGGCGACGATATCTATTCTGCGTGGTCTCAAAGAGCGCTACGAGACCCATCATAAGGTGCGTATCAAGGACGATGCCATCATCTCGGCGGTCACCCTGAGTGCGCGGTATATCACCGACCGGTTCCTGCCGGACAAAGCCATTGACCTGATCGACGAGGCGGCGGCGAAGTTACGTCTGGAGGTGGACTCCAAACCCGAAGAGATTGATACCTTGGACAGACAGATCAAGCAACTCGAGATCGAGCGCGAGGCCATCAAACGCGATAAGGATGAAGAGAAGCTTTCAGCTATCAGCCGTCAGCTTTCAGACTTGAAGAAACAGAGTGACGAGCTCAATGCGCGCTGGAACAAAGAGAAAGGCTACGTAGCGACGATCCAGAACGAGAAAGCGCGTATCGAGACGCTGAAACATCAGGCCGAAGTAGCCGAACGCGAAGGCGATTACGGCAAAGTAGCGGAGATACGTTACAGCCAGATTCCTGCCGCCGAAGCGAATATCAAAGCGGCTCAGGAATCGCTGCACGCCATCAGTGACCAAGCCCTGATCAAAGAGGAAGTCGATGAAGACGATATCGCCGAAGTAGTAGCGCGTTGGACCGGTATACCCGTAGCCAAGATGATGCAATCGGAGCGCGACAAACTGCTGCATCTGGAGGAAGAACTGCACAAGCGGATCATTGGCCAGGACGAAGCGATAGCCGCTGTGAGCGATGCAATCCGCAGGTCGAGAGCAGGTCTGCAAGACCCCAAACGACCGATCGGTAGTTTTATCTTCCTGGGTACGACCGGTGTCGGTAAGACCGAGTTGGCGAAAGCCCTTGCGGATTACCTCTTCGACGACGAGAATATGATCACGCGTATCGATATGAGTGAGTACCAGGAGAAATTCAGCGCGACGCGTCTGATCGGTGCTCCTCCGGGATACGTGGGTTATGACGAAGGCGGTCAGTTGACCGAAGCCATTCGTAGAAAACCCTACTCCGTGGTACTTTTCGATGAGATCGAAAAAGCGCACCCCGACGTCTTCAACGTGCTGCTGCAAGTGCTGGATGACGGTCGGTTGACGGATAACAAAGGTCGCGTGGTGAACTTCAAGAACACCCTCATCATCATGACCTCCAACCTGACGGAAGAGCAACTGCGTGCACAGGTGAGACCGGAATTTATCAACCGTATCGACGATATCATCCACTTCAGTGAACTGACGGAAGACAATATCCGCGACGTAGTCGGACTGCAAGTGAACCGCATCCATAAGATGCTCGCCGACCAAGGATTCGACCTGCGTGTGACCGACGATGCGATACGGTATATCGCCAAAGAAGGTTACGACCCGCAATTCGGTGCACGTCCTGTCAAACGAGCCCTGCAACGATTGGTTCTCAACGAGTTGAGCAAAGCCATCATTGGCGGTAAGGTCACCCAAGACAAACCCATCATCGTCGAACTCAAAGACGGGGAGTTGCACTTCAGGAATTAAGGAGTGAAAGAATGAAAGAATGAAAGAAAAGAGCGTTTCGGCGCTCTTTTTTTTGCGTATATCAAAAAAAAGCAGTACCTTTGCATCGTTTTTTGAAAACGATGAAGCGAAACGCAGTCATATTTATCGGATTAAGTGCCCTGTTGGCCGTTCTTTTCTGCCTCGATGTATGTAGCGGCAGTATGTGGTTGTGGCCTTCTGGCGAACTCAATCCGATGGAGCAAAATATACTGCACGCCATTCGTCTGCCGAAAGCCATCACGGCCATCTTGGCGGGAGCAGCCTTGTCCGTCTCGGGCTTGATTATGCAGACGCTCTTCCGCAACCCGCTGGCCGGACCGTACACGCTCGGCGTGAGTTCGGGAGCCAGCCTCGGCGTGGCTTTCCTCACGATGCTGGGCGGAGTCCTTTCCACTTTCAACTTTCAACTTTCCACTATCGGCCTCCCTATCGCCGCCTGTATCGGTGCGACGCTGGTGTTGCTGCTCGTGTTGGCGGTAAGCAGGCGCGTGACGAATAACGTGAGTCTGTTGATTGTGGGTTTGATGTTCGGTTCTATCGCCGGTGCGTTGGTGAGTCTGCTGCAGAACTTCGCCAATCCCGATGC
>LXOW01025670.1_pt1 | contig 22487 bp, 20 predicted proteins | sample 1368591 | NCBI WGS metagenome assembly LXOW01 (sample SAMN04884650, study PRJNA319009) | bovine gut metagenome | isolation source: Cow rumen | host: Bos taurus | place: Italy: Legnaro (PD) | collected 2014-07-09
CCGCCGAGCAGAATCACCAGGAACATGATGCCGCCGATGAAGAGGGCGGCGGTATTACTGCTGGGCAGGGCCAGCATAAAGACGGCGACGAAGGGGAAGTAGATATAAAGGATGCTCTGCCAGATTTCCTCCTTCGGCCACTGGATGCGCTTGTTCTTGAAGGCGTCCAGTGCCCAGCCCAGATAGAGCACCATCGCGATTTTGGTAATTTCCAGGACGTGGATCTGTTTCCCCATGACGACCAGCACGCGCTTGGCGCCGTTGAGGGTGGGGGCGCTGAGAAAACCGCCTCCGCCGGGCAGGACCCGGAGCAGGACCAGCAGGACGAGGCAGAAGGGGAACAGCCAGAAGGAGATCTTCCGGAAAAATTCTATGCTGCGGATATGGTAGAGGACCAGTACGATCACCATCCCCGCCGCCACCACCATCAACTGGCTGCGGACGATATCCACGCGGGTACGTCCGCCTTCCAGGAGGCGGGAGGTGGAGGAGAACATGCAGACGACGGAAATCAGGACAAGCATCAGGAGGATCATCCAGATGACCTTGTCGCCCTCGTAGCGGTTCAGCAGGGCCAGCACCCAGGAATTTTTCTTCCCTTTCATCCCTGCATTCGTTTAGAGGCTCCTGACGGCGGCCTTGAACTGGCGTCCGCGGTCTTCGTAACTCTGGAACAGGTCGAAACTGGCGCAGCAGGGGCTCAGGAGGACCACGTCGCCCTTAGTGGCGAAGCGGGCGGCGGCCTTCACCGCGTCCGCGGCACTGAGGGTGTCGCAGATGTTCTCCTTGCCGACGATGTCCTCGAAGGCTGCGTGAATCTTGCTGTTGTCTACGCCCAGGCAGACAATCGCGTGGACCTTCTTGGCTACGACGGGCTTCAGGACCTCATAGTCGTTGCCCTTGTCCTTGCCGCCCACAATCCAGACGACGGGCTTGTCCTGGCATTCGAGCGCGTACCAGGCGGCGTCCACGTTGGTGGCCTTGGAGTCGTTGACATAGAGCACGCCGCCTACGCTGAGCACGTTTTCCAGCCGGTGCTCGATGCCCTTGAAACTGCTCAGGGACTCGCGGATGACCTCGTCGCGCACCCCGCTGACCTTTGCGGCGATGGCCGCGGCCATCGAGTTGTAGAGATTGTGGCGGCCGGGCAGGGCGAGGCTCTTGAGGTAGATTTCGGTTTCGCTTTCCTCGACGCGGACGACCATCTTGTCGTCCCGCACGAAGGCGCCCTGCTCCACTTCCTTCTCCTGCGAGAAGGGGAGCATCTTGGCCTTGAGCACGATCTTGCTCAGGTGGTCGATGGTGATGGCGTCGTCGGAACTGAAGATGAAGCAGTCCTCCGGACGGAGGTTCTGGGTAATCTTGAACTTGGCCCGCACGTAATTCTCCATTTCGTGGTCGTAGCGGTCCAGGTGGTCCGGGGTGATGTTGGTGATGATGGCGATGTCCGGCCGGAACTCATAGGTGTCGTCCAACTGGAAACTGCTGATTTCCAGGACGTAGTAGTCGTGCTGCTCGGTGGCCACCTGCAAGGCGTAACTCTTGCCGATATTGCCGCCCAGCCCCACGTTCAGGCCCGCCTCCTTGAGGAGGTAGTGGATCAGCGAGGTCGTGGTGGTCTTGCCGTTGGACCCGGTGATGCAGATCTTCTTCGCCTTGTCGTAACGCGAGGCGAATTCGATTTCGGAAACGATGTGCGTTCCCTGCTGCGCCAGTTTGCGGACGAGCGGTGCCGTGGAGGGGATGCCGGGGCTCTTGATGACCTCGTCGGCGAGCAGGACCTTGTCCTCGCTGTGCCCGCCCTCTTCGAAGGGAATGTCCCATTTCCGCAGCATCGCGGCGTATTCTTCCTTGATGGTTCCGTTGTCGGAGAGAAAGACGTCGAAGCCCTTAACCTTTGCGAGCACCGCAGCGCCCACGCCGCTCTCCGCTCCGCCCAATACGACTACTTTATTCATATCTTATATCTCTTGTTATCTGATTTTCAAAATGGCCAGGGTGGCAAGTCCCAGGATGATGCCGACAATCCAGAAGCGGGTGACGATACGCGGCTCCGGGATGTTCTTTTTCTGATAGTGGTGGTGGAGGGGCGCCATCAGGAAGACCCGCCGGCCCTCTCCGTATTTCTTCTTGGTGCGGCGGAACCAGAAGCGCTGGATCATCACCGATGCGCTTTCCGCGACGAAAATGCCGCAAAGCACCGGAAGCAGCAGTTCCTTGCGGATGAGCACGGCGCTGACGCCGATGATGCCGCCGATGGTAAGGCTGCCCGTATCGCCCATAAAGACCTGGGCGGGATAGGCGTTGTACCAGAGGAAGCCGATCAGCGCTCCCGCGAAGGCGGACATGAACACCACGATCTCACCGCTGCCGGGAATGTACATGATATGCAGGTAGCCTGCGTTGACGATGTTGCCGCCTAGCCAGGCCAGCACGCCGATGACGGCCGCCACGATGGCGGAGGTTCCCGTCGCCAGCCCGTCCATGCCGTCCGTGAGGTTGGCGCCGTTGGAGCAGGCGGTAATCACCAGGACGATCATCAGCATATAGAGCGCCCATTTGGTGTACCAGCCCCAGCGTCCCTTGAAGGGGGAGAGCCATTTGTAGTCGAATTCGTGGTCCTTGACGAAGGGGATGGTGGTCTTGGTGCTCTTGACCACGTCCTGTTCGCTCCAGCGGCTGCCGTCGACCGCCATCATCGAATCGACGTCCAGGGAGTCGCGCACCGTGGTGACCGGCTCCGTCATCTTGACGTTCTGGCGTACGACGATGTCGTTGTTGAAGCAGACGGTCAGGGCGATGATGAGGCCCAGGCCGAGTTGTCCGGCGAGTTTCGCCTTCTCGCTCATCCCGTCCTTGTTGTGCTTGAAGGTCTTGATGCTGTCGTCGATGAAGCCCATCGTCCCGCACCACAGCGTGGTGAGCAGGAGCAGCAGGATGTAGATGTTGCGCAGGTCGCAGACCAGCAGGACGGAGACCACCAGCGAGAAAATGATGATGATGCCGCCCATCGTCGGGGTGCCTTTCTTCTGCATCTGGCCTTCCAGCCCGAGGTCGCGGATGGTTTCGCCGATCTGCTTGCGCTGCAGCCAGGCGATGATTCTTTTGCCCGCGAAGAACGCGATCATCGTGCTGATGACCGCCGCCAGCACGGCGCGGAAACTCAGGTAGGTCATCAGGCCCTGCCCGGGAATATCGTATCCTTGTAGAAGTTCAAACAGTCGGTACAGCATCTCCTACATCGATTTGAAGGTGGCGTCAACGATCTCCCTTTCGTCGAAGTGGTGCTTCCCGTCGGAGAGGATCTGATAGGTTTCGTGGCCTTTGCCCGCGAGCAGGACGACCGCGCCGTCAGGTGCCGTGAGGATCGCCGTGCGGATGGCTTCCGCGCGGTCCTCGATGCTGAGGCTCTTGGCGAGGCCCTTCGCGTTCAGGCCGGTCTTGATTTCGGCGATGATGTCCGCCGTCCGCTCGGAGCGGCTGTTGTCGGAGGGNNGGCTGTTGTCGGAGGTGATGATGAGCCGGTCCGCATATTTCTGCGCGACGGCCGCCATTTCGGGCCGTTTGCTGCGGTCCCGGTCGCCGCCGCAGCCGAAGAGGCAGATGAGCGTCTGTTTCGGAGCCACCTCCCGCAGGGCGCGGAGGACGTTCTCCAATGCATCGGGGGTATGCGCATAGTCGATGACGGCGCTGATGCTGCGCGGTCCGTGCATCGTCTCCATCCGGCCCTTGGCCGCCTGCAGTTTGGATACGGCCAGCAGCGCGTCTTCCTTCGCCACCCCCAGTTCGACGGCCGTCGCATAGACCGCGAGCAGGTTGTAGGCGTTGTGGGTGCCCGTGAGCGGCGTCCAGGTCTCGGTGCCGTCGATGCGGAGCATCATTCCGTCCACCCCGCGTTCGAGGATGCGGCACTGGTGGTCGGCGCCGGACTTGCAGGAATAACTGACCACCCTGGCGGCGCAGTTCTGTACCATGATGGCGGCGTTGCGGTCGTCGGTATTGATGAGCGCCACGGCCTTTTTGCCGAGCCCGTCGAAGAAGAGTTTCTTGCAGCGCAGGTATTCGGTGAAGGTGCCGTGATAGTCGAGATGGTCGTGCGTCAGGTTGGAGAAGATGCCCGCGGCGAAGTCCAGCCCAGCGATGCGCGCCTGCTCGACGCCGATGGAACTGACCTCCATGAAGGCGTAGTCGCAGCCTGCGTCCACCATTTCCGCGAGAAGGGCGTTGAGGGTGACGGGGTCGGAGGTGGTGTTGGCGGTCTCGCTGCACTTGTCTCCCACGTAGTTGGCAATCGTGGAGAGCAGTCCGCATTCGTGTCCCAGCGAGCGGAAAAGCTGGTAGAGCATCGTGACCGTGGTGGTCTTGCCGTTGGTGCCGGTGATGCCGACGAGTTTCAGTTTTCCGGAAGGATGGCCGTAGAAAGCGTCCGCTGCGCGGGCGACGGCATATTTGCTGCTTTCGCAAACGACGGCGGTGACGCCCTCGGGGACATCGGCCCCCGCTTCGCAAAGAATCGCGGACGCGCCTTTCTCCACCGCTGCGCCGATATAGGCGTGCCCGTCATTGCCACAGCCGCGGACGGCCGCGAAAAGGCAGCCCGGCACGGCTTTGCGGGAATCGTTGACCAGCGCGGTGATCTCCAGGTCTTCTCTGCCCCGGATTTGCGTTACGCCACAGTCCTTGATGATTTGCGAGAGTTTCATAGTTGGTTGCGGAAGTTAGGGTCGGTTCTTTCGAGTTCGTCGATAAAGGTATTGATGGCCCGGGCGGGGATGCCGCCGCCATAGAAATACCGGTGGCTGAGTTTGGAATAGACGACGCAGATGACGCTGTAGACGGGATCCTTGTCGGCGGGGAAGAAGCCCACGAAGGTGCCCTGGTGTTTGACGCGGCCCTGTTCGTCCTCGTAGTGCCGGTTGTCGTAGGCAATCCGGGCAGTTCCCGTCTTTCCCGCGACGGCGCAGCGCGCCTTCTTGAGCGTGGTGCCGGTACCTTCGAGGGTCACGGCCCGCAGCGCCCGCGTCAGGGTGTCCGCCACGGCGGGGCTGAAAATGGAATCCCGCAGGACGACGGGGCCCCGTTTTTCCAGCACGACGCCGTCCTTCTCGATCTGCTCCACCAGATAAGGCTTCATCACCCGTCCCTTGTTCGCGATGGCATTGTAGAACATCAGGGTGTAGATGGGGGAGAAGAGGGTGGAGTAGCCGAAGGCGACGGTGCCGAGGTCCGTCATCGTGTAGGGTTTCCGGTTGGCCGGCGAGGCGATGTAGGGCGACGCGAGGCCGACGATGTCGAAGTCGAAGCGCTCCCCGATACCGAAGGAGTTGACCCGGTCGCAGAAATCTTGGGGATGCTTCCCGTATTTGTTGATGGCCCAGGTGGCCAGCACATAGTTCGAGGAAATCTTGAAGCCGTCGTACATCGAGATGACGTTCGTGTGGTTGCGGCTCTCGATGGGCGGGATGTATTTGTCGGTGATTCTTGCCCCTTCGACGATGCCGTGCCGGGTGGGAATCTTTTCTTCCAGCGATTTGAGGTGCCCGTCCGCGAGCAAGGCCGCGAGGGTGACGGTCTTGAAGACCGAACCGGGCTCGCCGCGGCGGTTGATGAAGAGGTTGGAGATTTCGCTGAAACGGCCGCCGGAGGTGGGGTCGCGCATCAGGTTCACCATCACGCGCAGGGCGCCGGTCTTCACTTCCATCAGGCCGAAGCAGGCGGCTTCCAGGTCGGGCTCGTTCTCAATCTGCTCGCGCAGGGCGCGGTCGGCGATGGCCTGGAGGTCGATGTCGAGGGTGGTGCGGATGTCCTGCCCGTCGGTCGCCAGGACGAAGGTGCTGTCGAAGTCGCGCACCTGTCCGTAGTCGCATTTGCGGGTCCACTCCTGACCGGGCTCGCCTTTGAGGAGGGCGTCGTATTTGCCTTCGAGACCGATGTCCCGGTTGACGATGTTGCTGCTCTCGTCGCGGATGAAACCGATGGTGCGGCGGGCCAGCGAACCGTAGGGATAGCGCCGGTTCATCACCCGCTCGACGATGATGCCGCCTTTGTTGGCCCCTTCCTTGAAGAGGGGGAACTTCTTGATGGCGTCGATGGTCTCCTTGTCGACGGGATAGCCGATTTTCAGGTACTTTCTCCCGCGCGCGCGCCCTTCCTTGATTTCTTTATAGTAGCGGTCGGCGTTCTTCTCCGGGAAGACGCGGGCCAGTTCCCGGCTGAGTTCCCGGGCCTTGTCCAGCCATTCCTGTTCCCTGCGGGCGCCCTCTTCCTTGTCCTTGATGTCGGCGTAGTGCTGTTTCATCACCGTGCAGTCCATATAGAGCTGGTAGGAAGGGGAGGAGATGGCCAGGAGCCGGCCGTTCCGGTCCAGGATGTTGCCGCGGGTGGGCGGGAGCAACTTGCATTTGTGGGGCGGGGTCAGCGCACGCTCGATCGCGGGGTTCGGATGGAAGAAGAGCTGGATGTAGAGGATCCGGAATATGACGACGACCGATACCAGCACCAGCAGCCGGTACAGGACATAGAGGGTAATGCCGATACGATCCTTTCTCTTGCTCATAGCGTGACCTCCGTAATGTTTTTCTCCGGCTCCCGGAGCGGGGAACCCATTCCTTCCAGGCGGCGGGCCACGGCGGTGCGGCTCTCGGTCCGGGTGAGGTCGATCCGCAGCAGCGACTGCTCCATTTTCAATTCATTGATGCGGGCGTAGTTCTTTTCCACCTTGTTCATCGAGGTGTCGATCATCAGGGAGACCCAGATGATGCCGCCAAACAGGAGGAAAGTGTAGAGGATGTGCGCGAGGAAACGGCCCGCGCGCAGACGGAGGAGGAATTCCCCCCGCCAGATGGCGAAGAGACTGTTGACGAGCGCCTTTCCGATTCGTTTCAGTTTTTGCATGCTTCTCCGTCTTTTTGTGCGATGCGCAGTTTGGCACTGCGGGCGCGGGGGTTGGACGCGATTTCCGTCTCCGAGGGGAGGATGGGTTTGCGGTTGACGGGTTCCAGCCCGTTTTCCCGTTCCCGGATGAACTGTTTGACCATCCGGTCCTCCAGGGAGTGGTAGGTGATGACGGCAAGCCGGCCGCCCGGTTTGAGGGCGCGTGCGGCGCCCTGCAGGAATTTTTCGAGGGAACGCATCTCTGCGTTGACCTCGATGCGCAGCGCCTGGTAGATTTTGGCGATCTGCTTGTGGACCTGGAAAGACGGCAGGGCGTCCGCAATGGCGTCGCCGAGGTCTGCGGTGGTCAGGACGGGGGCTTTTTCGCGGGCGGAAACAATGCTTCTCGCCACGGCGCGCGCGCCGTCCACCTCTCCGTAGACCCGGAGAATCTTTTCTAATTCTTCTTGCGTATAAGAATTGACGATGTCCGCTGCGGTTTTACCGCCCTGCGCGTTCATTCTCATGTCCAGGGGAGCGTCGAAACGGAAGGAGAACCCCCTTTCCGCGGTATCGAACTGGTGCGACGACACTCCCAGGTCGGCCAGTATTCCGTCGAGACCCTGCGGCGCGTGCTGCAGGGTGAAGTTTTCAATAAAGCGGAAGTTGCCCCGGATGAGGGTGAGGCGTCCGTCTTCGGGGGTCTGTCCCGCCGCGTCCGCGTCCAGGTCGAAGGCGAGGAGGCGGGCACGTGCGCCCAGCCGCGCGAGCAGCGCGCGGCTGTGGCCGCCGCCGCCAAAGGTGGCGTCGGCATAGACCCCTTCGGGGTCGCGCACGAGCTCGCTAACGCTCTCTTCTAAAAGGACCGGGATGTGGTAGTCGGACATGACGGGGTCCTCCTACTTTTTGGACAGGCTCTGTGCTATCGCGACATATTCTTCCCGGGATACCCTGGCGGACTCGAATTTCTCACCCGACCAGATCTCGATCTTGAAGTTAGTGCCGAGAAAAGCGACCTCTTTTTGAACGCCGATTGCGTTAAGAAGGTACCCGGGGATAGAAATACGACCCAGTTTGGGGTCCGGCTCCACGACCACGCAGTCCCGCATATATTCGCGCCAGAACAGCTCGTGTTGGGGATTCAGGGTGGTGTCGAGGGATTCCAGTATCTTCTCCGACTCCTTTTCCCACATTTCGTAGGCATACATGTCCAGGCAGTCCGAATAGATACTCTTTTTGACGACGAAGCGCATGTCGCTCCCCGGGGGGACGGCCCCCTTGAACGGCGCGGGGAAGACGATTCTTCCCTTGTCGTCGACCTTGGAGCGATATGTGCCGATGAATGTCGTCATTTTTCTTATACGCAAGTGGTGCAAAAGTAGTAAAAATTTTCCACTTTTTTACACCTTCTTCCAAATTTTTCCACAAAATTTTCAACAAGATTTTTCCTACCTTTGCGTCGTGTTGGAAAATATCTTGATTGCTTTCGCCCTGGCGATGGATTGCTTCGCCGTTTCGGTGGTCTGCGGCGTGCTTCTGCGCGGGTGCTCCCGGACGGGGGCCGTCCTGCGCCTCGCCTTTTTCTTCGGCCTTTTCCAGGCGCTGATGCCCCTGCTCGGTTATCTGCTGACCCGCCGTTTCAGCGGCCTCCTGCAACAGGTGGACCATTGGATCGCCTTTGCGATGCTGGCCTTTATCGGCGGAAAGATGGTATGGGAATCGTTCAGGGAGGAGGAAACGCCCTCCCTGCATCCGCTGGCGCTGCGTACGCAACTCGCGCTTTCCGTGGCGACGAGCATCGACGCGCTGGCGGTGGGAATCACATACGCCNNGGAATCACATACGCCTGCACCGGATATGCGATGCAGGCGTTAACTGTGCCGCTCCTGCTGATCGGAGCGGTGTCTTTCGGTATGAGTATCGCGGGCTATCTGCTCGGCCGGCGCTTCGGTGATGCGGTGAACCGCCGCCTCCGCCCGGAACTGCTCGGCGGAATCGTCCTCATCGCCATCGGCGTGAAGATCCTCCTGGAGCATCTGCTCTCCTGACCTTATTTCTTCGCGGCGTCCGCCTTGGCTTTCATCCGGGCGGCGCGTTCGGAGGTGTCGGGGTGCGTGCTGAACATCTGCTGCAGGTTGGAGGCCTTGCTGCCCCCGGAAACGCTCATCAGTTTGTTCAGGGAGTTGTACATGCTGTAAGGGTCCTTTCCGTGCTGGACGCTGTAGTTGTAGCCGTAATCGTCGGCGTGGAGTTCCTGCTTCTGCGAGAACTGGGCGCTGACGTAGGCCTCGGCGATGTCCCCGAGCATACTGTTCGCCACCGTGCCGACGGTTCCGCCCGCCGCACCGGCGACATTGCGGGCCGCTGCGGTCAGGTAGGCGTTCTGCATCGCGCGCTTGGAATCCTTGTTCGCGACGTGTCCGATTTCGTGGCCGAGGATGGCGAAGACCTCCTCGTCGGTCATCACGTCCATCAGGCCGGAGTAGACGCGGATGGAGCCGTCCCCGCAGGCGAAGGCGTTGATTTCATTGGTCTTGTACACCTTGAAATTCAGCGGCATGCCGTTCAGGTTGTCGATGCCGGCAAGGATTTTCGCGAGCCGTTTGGTGTAGGGGCCGTTCGCCGCTTCGACGGTATTCTGGGCATCCAGCTGCTGCACGGTGCGTGCGCTCAGTTCGACGATCTGCGCATCGGTGAGGGTGGCTGCCGTCGTGGCGTTGGCCGCGGCGCTAAGCAATTGGTTTACATCCCAGTTGCGGGACTGTAAAACAGCACAGCCGCACAGGGAAAGTGCGGCTGTGAGTAAAATCAAGATGCGTTTCATGCAGCCTTGCCGTCAGAACCGAGGACGTTGACAATCTTGTGCTCGTAGAGTTTCTTCATCTCGTCGCGGGCGGGGCCGAGGTACTTGCGCGGGTCGAACTCGCCGGGCTTGTCGGCAAAGACCTTGCGGACGGCGGCGGTCATCGCAAGACGGGAGTCGGAGTCGATGTTGATCTTGCAGACGGCGCTCTTTGCGGCTTCGCGGAGCTGCTCCTCGGGAATACCCACCGCGTCAGGCAGTTTGCCGCCGTTTGCGTTGATGATGTCCACATATTCCTGCGGAACGGAAGAGGAGCCGTGAAGGACGATGGGGAAACCGGGGAGTTTCTTCTCGATCTCGTGCAGCACGTCGAAGGCAAGCGGGGGAGGAACCAGGCGGCCGGTCTTGGGGTCGCGGGTGCACTGCTCGGGCTTGAACTTGTAGGCGCCGTGGCTGGTGCCGATGGAGATGGCCAGGGAATCGCAGCCGCTGCGGGTGGCGAAGTCGATGACCTCTTCGGGCTTGGTGTAGTGGGATTCCTCGGCGGAAACTTCGTCTTCCACGCCGGCGAGCACGCCGAGTTCGGCCTCGACGGTCACGTCATACTGGTGCGCGTAGTCCACGACCCGCTTCGTGAGGGCGATATTCTCTTCAAAAGGAAGCGAGGAGGCGTCGATCATCACGGACGAGAAGCCCATATCCACGCAACTCTTGCAAAGTTCGAAACTGTCGCCGTGGTCAAGGTGGAGGCAGATCTGGGGTTTCTCCCAGCCGAGTTCCTTCGCATATTCGACGGCACCTTCCGCCATATAGCGCAGCAGGGTCTGGTTCGCATAGTTGCGGGCGCCCTTGCTCACCTGGAGGATGACGGGGGATTTGGTCTCTGCAGAAGCCTGGATGATGGCCTGCAGCTGCTCCATATTGTTAAAATTGAAGGCGGGAATCGCATATCCGCCCTTGACGGCTTTGGCGAACATCTCACGGGTGTTCACAAGGCCAAGTTCCTTGAATGATACCATTTTGTTTGAATTTGTATAGTTGTTCATTATAACATCTTCTTTCTCTTGAAAATCAGCCAGATGCTGAGCACCAGCACCACCATGAATCCCAGGATCGCGGGCCAGGCCCAGCCTTTGGCCGCCAGCGGAAGCGTCACGTTCATCCCGTAGAAACTCGCCACCAGCGTCGCCGGCATCAGGAGCAGGGAAATGAAGGTGAACAGTTTCATGATGCGGTTCTGGTCGAGGTTGATGATACCGACGACCGTCTCCTGCAGGTACTCCAGACGCTCGAAGGCGAAGTTGGTGTGGTTGATGAGGGAGGCGATATCCTGGAGGATGACCGTGAGGCTTTCCCGGAGTTCCGGGTCCTTGGGGCAGCGCTTGCTCTTGAGGATGTTGGAGATGAGGCGCTGCTTGTCCACGATGTTTTCGCGGACGAACATCGCATTCTCCTGTAACTGGTTGATGTCCAGGAGGAATTCTTCGTTGATATCCTCCTGCTGGTTGATGCGCTTGCTGAAAAGGCTGACCTCCTTGGAGAGGATTTCCACGATGTCCGCGTCCAGGTCCACGCGCTTGTCCATCATTTCCACGAAGAGGTTCGCGCCGTCGGGGAATTCCTCGGGCCGGGCCTGGAGTTTGAGTTGGAGCGTGTCAAAGGAACGCAGGGGGCTTTCCCTGAGGGTGGTCAGGCAAGGACCGGAAAGGATGAAGGAGACCGGGTCCATCGCCATTTCCTCGCCCGATGGGGAGAGGAAGTTGGTGTTCAGGAAAATGGCGTCGTCCTCTTCATAGTAGCGGGATGAACTTTCGATTTCCTCCGCCTGGGCACGGCTCTGAATTTCCGTGCCGAGGAAAGATTCCACGGTACGTTTCTCCTCCCCGGAGGGGACCAGGAGATCGATCCAGAGGACGTTCTCCCTTCCGACGGTGTCGAGTTCCGTCAGCTTCTGGCTCAGAAGGACTTCTGCGCCCTGCTTGTAGAAAATCTTGATCATCCCCGTCTCCTTTTATAGGTTACCAGCCCGCAAAGATAGTCATTAATCGCAAAAATTCATATATTTGCAAAGCAAAAGTCTGGCAGATGAAGGAGAATTTTCCATCCCGTGCGCTCGGGGATGCGGTGGAGGCCATCGGATCCCTTCCCGGCGTCGGTGCGCGCAGTGCGCTCCGGCTGGCGCTTCACCTGCTCCGGCAGCCCGCGGAAAACATCACCCGCTTCGCCGATGCGGTGGGGCGGCTGGCCACGGACGTGCGCTATTGCCGTAACTGCCATATGGTCTGCGACGAGGAGGAATGCGCCATCTGCGCCGATCCCAAGCGCGACGTCCGCACAATCTGCGTCGTCGAGAGCGTCCGCGACGTCCTGAGCATCGAAGCGACCGGGCAGTACCGCGGCGTGTACCACGTGCTCGGCGGCATCATTTCTCCCATCGACGGCATCGGCCCTTCGGAACTGGAAATCGCTTCGCTCGAAGCACGCGTGAAGGCCCTGGGTTCCTGCGAGGTGATTTTTGCGCTGAGCGGCGACGTCGAAGGCGAGACGACCGCGTTCTACCTGTACCGGCGCATCGCCGGAGAGGGGGTGAAAGTGACGACGCTGGCCCGCGGCCTGGGCTTCGGCGACGGCCTCGAATATGCCGACACACTGACCCTCGGCCGCTCCCTCGAGGCCCGTCAGCCCTTCAAGCCGTAATCGGTTATTCTTTTTGTTAATCAACAAATATTTACTATATTTGCGCGCCCAAATTCCGGAGAACCGGAAGAAGGCACAGAACATATTGTTTAACAACTAATTTTCAAACACTTAACAAAATGGAAGAAAATCAGAACAAACTGCCCCTGAACGCTTCGGTCGCTCCCGAGGATTTCAACTGGGAAGCTTTCGAGCAGTCCGACGTTTACGGTGGCGCACAGAAGGCTGAAATCGAAGCCGCTTACGACAAGACCCTTTCCAAGGTCGTCGAGAACGAAGTCGTCGAGGGTGAGGTGACCGCCATCAACAAGCGCGAAGTCGTCGTCACCATCGGCGGCAAGAGCGAAGGTGTCATCCCCGCCACCGAGTTCCGCTACAACCCCGACCTCAAGGTCGGTGACAAGGTGGAAGTCTATGTCGAGTCCGCCGAAGACAAGAAGGGCCAGCTCGTCCTTTCCCACAAGAAGGCCCGCGCCCTCAAGTCCTGGGACAGCGTCAACGAGGCTTTCAACAACGACGAGATCGTCAAGGGCTTCGTCAAGACCCGCACGAAGGGCGGTATGATCGTCGACGTGTTCGGCATCGAGGCCTTCCTGCCCGGTTCCCAGATCGACATCAAGCCCATCCGCGACTACGACGCCTTCGTGAATCAAACCATCGATTTCAAGATCGTCAAGATCAACCAGGAATTCCGCAACGTGGTCGTTTCCCACAAGGCCCTTCTCGAGGCCGAGCAGGAAGCCCGCCGCGCCGAACTCATCAGCAAGCTCGAAAAGGGCCAGGTGCTCGAAGGTGTGGTCAAGAACATCACCAACTACGGCGTGTTCGTGGACCTCGGCGGCATCGACGGTCTCATCCACATCACCGACCTCTCCTGGGGCCGCATCAATCATCCCGAGGAGATTGTCTCCCTCGACGAGAAGATCAAGGTCGTGGTGCTCGACTTCAACGAGCAGCAGAAGCGCATCGCGCTCGGCCTCAAGCAGCTGACCCCGCACCCTTGGGACAACCTCGATCCGGACCTCAAGGTCGGCGACCGCGTCAAGGGCAAGGTCATCCTCATCGCCGATTACGGCGCCTTCGTGGAGATTACCCCCGGTGTGGAAGGTCTCGTACACGTGTCCGAGATGTCCTGGTCGCCCAGGCTCCACTCCGCGCAGGAATTCCTCAAGGTCGGTGACGAAATCGAGACCCAGATCCTGGCCATCGACCGCGTCGCCCGCAAGATTTCCCTCGGCATCAAGCAGCTCACCGAGAACCCTTGGGAGAGCATCCGCGAGAAATATCCCGTCGGCAGCAAGCAGAAGGCCACGGTCCGCAACATCACCAACTTCGGCGTGTTCGCCGAGCTGGAGGACGGTGTCGAGGGTCTCGTGCACATCAGCGACCTCAGCTGGAACAAGATCAAGCATCCGTCCGAGGTGGTCGCCCCCGGCGACGTCATCGACGTCCAGGTGCTCGACTTCGACGAGACGAACCACAAGCTCAGCCTCGGCCGCAAGCAGCTCACCCCGAACCCTTGGGATGAGGTAGAGGCCAAGTATCCCGTCGGTTCCACCGTACAGGGTACCATCGCTTCCATCAATGACAAGGGCGCCAGCATCACCCTCGACGGTGAGGCCGAAGGCTTCGCGTTCCCGCGCGAACTTGTCAAGGAAGACGGCAAGCAGGCTGTGGTCGGCGAGACCCTCGACTTCAAGGTGGTCGAACTGCGCCGCAGCACCCGCCGCATCCTTCTCAGCCACCTCCGTACCTATTCCGAGGTGAAGGTGAAGGCCGCCGCCGCGGAAGCCGAGAACACTAAGAAGGCTGTCAAGAAGGTGAACGCCACCGTGGAGAAGACCACCCTCGGCGACATCGACGCCCTCGCTGCCCTCAAGGCTCAGCTCGAGAACAAGGAGACTAAATGAGTTTCCGCCTGACGGTCCTGGGCTCGGCTTCGGCCATGCCCGTATCCGATAGAAATCCAAGCGCCCAGATGCTACAAGTGTGTGGGCGCTTGTTTTTGATAGACTGCGGGGAGGGGACGCAGCGGCAACTGCGCCGGGCGCACATCTCCATCGCCAAGATCAACGCGGTCTTCATCAGCCATATCCACGGGGACCACGTGTTCGGCATCTTCGGACTCCTTTCTTCGATGGGGATGCTGGGACGCAAGACGCCGCTGGACATCTACGCCCCGGCCGCCTTCGCGAATCACCTGCGCTTTTTCCTCGCCTGGCACGGAGAGGGCCTGGGCTTCGACCCGGTGCTGCATCCCCTGGAAAAGCAGGAGCCGGAAGAACTTATCCGGACGAAAAACGTCCGCGTGACGGCCTTCCCGCTGGACCATAAAATCGAGACCTTCGGTTTCCGCTTCGACGAGGTCTATGGGGCGCGCAAGGCCGCCGATCCGTCCTTCCGTCCCTCTTCCTACGCCTATTGCTCCGATACGCGCCCGTTCCCGGAACTCACCGGCTATGTGAAAGGCGTGCGGCTGCTTTACCACGAAGCCACCTACCCGGTGGAAATGCAGGACAAGGCGCAGGAGCGCTATCATTCCACGACCGTCGATGCGGCCCGCTGCGCCCTGGAGGCCGGCGCGGAGAAACTGCTCGTCGGGCACTACTCCAGCCGTATCCGCGATTTCGACGCCTACCTGACCGAATGCCGCGCGGTTTTTCCGGAAACTTCCGCGGTCAGCGATATGGATATCTACGAAATTTAGTATCTTCGCATTCGATGAAACTTCTCTTTTTATTGCTGGGCGCTTTGTCCGCCGTCGCCGCCCCGGAACGGAAGACCACCGAGGCGTATATCAGTGAATTTTCCGCGCTTGCCGTCACCGAGATGCAGCGGAGCGGCATCCCGGCGAGCATCACCCTCGCCCAGGCCATCCTGGAGTCGGACAGCGGCAACTCGATGCTGGCCGTTCAGGGGCGCAACCATTTCGGCATCAAATGCCATACGGAATGGAGCGGTTCCCGCATCTACAAGGACGACGATGCGAAAGACGAATGTTTCCGCGTCTATGCGAAGGCGGAGGATTCTTATGCCGACCACACGGAATTCCTGCGCACCGGACGCCGTTACGCCAACCTGTTCTCCCTGGAGCCCACGGATTACAAGGGCTGGGCTTCCGGCCTGCAGGACTGCGGCTACGCCACTTCGCGCAAGTACGCCCGGCAACTCACGGACCTCATCGAACGCTATGAACTGCACCGTTTCGACCTCGTCGAAGCCCCCGTCGACCCGCTGCTGCCCGTACCGGAAGCGGTGACGGCGACGGAAACGGCGACAGTCCCGGCCGCGGCGCCCGTGAAGGCTTCCGCCGTTTATGCCGAGGCCTTCTCGTTCAGTCCCGGCAGCCGTTCCTTCCGTCAGGACGGCGTGCCCTGCATCCGGGTGCTTCCCGGAGAGACGCTGGATTCCATCGCGCAGACCTACAACCTCTTTGACTGGGAACTCCGGGCCTTCAACCAGGAACTCGGACAGGGGGAACCCGCCCCCGGGACCGTCATCTATCTGGCCCGCAGAAAGAAAGCCCGCCGATGAAGAAACTGATTCTCGGCACGCTCGCGCTGGTCGTCCTGTTGCTGGCGTTTTTCGCTTTCATGTGGCTGATGGACAACCGCCTCAGCAATTTTGAAGGCCCTGCCGAGTTGTATATCCGTCCCGGCGACAGCCCTGCCGCCGTGCTGGATTCCATCGCCGTACAGACGACAATCCGGCACCCCAGACGCCTGGAACGCGTTTTTGCGAATTACGAACTGGATACGCATTTGCAGCCCGGGCATTACCGCATCGGCGCCCGCGCGACCAGCGTCTATGTGGCGCGGATGCTGCGGCACGGCTGGCAGACGCCGGTGAAGCTGGTGCTTTCGGGAACCCTTCGCCGCCCCTGCGACATCGCCCGCAAAATCAGCCGCCAGATGATGGTGGATTCCGCGACGGTGATGGCCGCATTTGCGGATGAGGCGCTGCTTGCCCGCCTCGGCGCGACGAGCGCGACCCTCTTTTCGCTCTTTATGCCCGATACCTATGAAATGTACTGGACGGACGGCATCGAAAAGATTCTGGAACGGCAGAAAAAGGCCGTGGACGCTTTCTGGACGGAAGAAAACCTGGCGCTGGCCGCCGCCCAGGGCCTGACCCGGCACGAAGCGACCGTCGTCGCCTCCATCGTGAAAGGGGAGTCGAACTACGAGCCTGAATTTCCGAAAATCGCCGGCGTATACCTGAACNNCCTGAACCGCCTGGACCGCGGAATGAAGTTGCAGGCGGATCCTACCGTCGCCTTCTGCCACGGTTATTCGATGAACCGCATCCTGCTGCGGCACCTGACCATCGATTCTCCGTACAATACCTATGTTTATTCCGGACTGCCTCCGGGACCGATCTGCGTGCCTACGCGGGCCTGTCTGGAAGCCGTCCTGCACGCGGACCGCGGGAACGGCAACCTCTATTTCTGCGCCGATCCCTCCTTCAACGGCACCCACCGCTTCGCCGCTACCTACAGTGAGCACCTGCGCAATGCGGGAGAATTCCAGCGGGCGCTGAACAAGCGCGCCGCCGAAAAGAAAAAGGCTGCGGTATGACGCTCAGTCCGCTGGTCAGTGAAGCGCGCGCCTTTGCGCTGGAAGCCCTGAAAGACGAAGTCCGGGGCAACGGGCATCCGTTTATCGAGCACCCGGACGCGGTGGCGGAAATCGTCGCGGAGGAAATCGGCCTCGGGGACGACTGCCTGGCCGCCATTTACCTGCACGAAGCCAGCCGGAAGCACCCCGAAGCGGACCTTTCCGCCTTTCCGCAGGAGGTGCGCGTGCTCGCCGAGGGGCTGAATATGATTTCTTCCATCCGCCCGAAGGATACGCAGCTCGAGGCGGAGAATTACAAGCGCCTGATCGTGCGCTGCTCGCCGGACCCGCGGACGACGGTCATCAAGATTGCCGACCGGCTGGAGATTATGCGGAACCTGTCGCTGTTCTCCAAGGTGGCGCGGGAGCAGAAACTGCTCGAAACCCTGCTCCTGTATATCCCGCTGGCGCATCAGCTGGGGCTCTACAACATCAAGAGCGAAATGGAGGACATCTGGTTCCGCTATGCGGATCCGCAGTCCTGGCGCGCCATCACCAATAAACTCAAGGCCACGGAAGCGGACCGGGAACGGCTCTCGCGGGAGTTTGTACAGCCGCTGGCCCAGAAGCTCTCGGCGCTGGGCATCCGGTACACACTGAAGGTCCGGACCAAGACGGCCTACTCGATTTACCGCAAGATGAAGGCGCAGGGCGTGCCTTTCGAGGGTGTCTATGATGTGTTTGCGATGCGCTTCATCATCGACTGCGAGGAAAGCCGGGAAAAGGAACTGGACCTCTGCTGGAAGGTCTATTCGTATGTGACCGAGGAATACGAGCCGGACACGACGCGCCTGCGCGACTGGCTGACCAACTCCAAGCCCAATGGCTACGAGTCCCTGCACATTACAGTCAAGAACAAGCAGGGAAACTTCATCGAGGTGCAGATCCGCACGAAGCGGATGGACGATATCGCCGAGAACGGCCTGGCCTCGCACTGGTCCTACAAGGGCGTGAAGGGGCAGAAGACGCTCGACGCTTGGCTGGCGACCGTGCGTTACCGCCTGGAGCATCCGCTAGAGGAGTTGGAGCCCGACGCGTTGCCGGGCGCCCCCGTCGGCGAAATTTTTGTCTTTACCCCCAGCGGCGAGCTGAAAATCCTGCGCGAAGGGGCATCGGTGCTCGATTTTGCCTTTTCCATTCACAGCGGTCTGGGCTGCCGCTGCATCGGCGGACGCATCAACGGGAAGCAGGTGACCCTGCGCGAAAAGCTCAAGACCGGCGATGTCGTCGAAATCCTCTCGTCCAAGAACCAGAAGCCCGGAAAGGACTGGCTGGGCTGGGTCGTTACGTCGAAGGCGAAATCCAAAATCAAGCAGGAGCTGGATGCCGAGGAGCGCAAGAAAGCCGCCGACGGCAGGGAACTCCTGGAACGGCGCCTGAAGAACTGGAAGCTGGAATTTTCCGACGAGATGCGCACGGCGCTGATGAAGCAGCGCAAGTATCCCACGCAGATGGCGATGATGGCCGCTATCGCCGAAGGAGATCTGGATGTCAATGAGATAAAGAGTTTTATCCTTTCTGCGCAAGAGCGTACGGAAGCGGTGGAGGAGGGGCCGAAGACCCCCACGCTGCCTTCCGCGCTGCAGGGCGGGTCGGACGATATCCTGGTGCTCGGCGCCCGCGACGTGAAGGGCATCGACTATAAAATGGCGCATTGCTGCAATCCCGTCTATGGCGACGACGTCTTCGGCTTCGTGACGCGGACGGAGGGCATCAAGATTCACCGGATGTCCTGTCCCAATGCCACGCGCCTGCTGGAACGCTATCCTTACCGCATCCAGCGGGTGGTCTGGCAGGACAGCGCTGCGTCGGGGAACTTCCAGTGTACGCTGATGGTGAGCGCGGACAGCGACAATGCCGCCCTCGCGGACATTATGGAGGTGATCGGACAGTTCAAGGTGTCGCTGCGTTCCTTCAATGTGAATCCCAACCGTCGCGGCGGGACCTTCGATATAGCCATCCGGCTGCTGGTGCCTTCGAACATGGAACTGGACAAGGTGATTTCCCGCATATCGGCGCTGCGGCAGGTGGAAAAGGTGAAACGCGTATGAAGTTTCATCTGGAATCCGAATACAAGCCTTCCGGCGACCAGCCGCAGGCCATCGAGGAACTTTGCCAGGCGCTTTCGGGCGGCGTGAGTGATGTCACCCTGCTGGGCGTGACGGGTTCCGGCAAGACCTTTACGATGGCGAATGTCATCGAGCGCCTGCAGCGGCCGGCCCTGGTGCTGAGCCACAACAAGACGCTGGCGGCGCAACTATACGGTGAATTCAAGTCCTTCTTCCCGGGCAATGCGGTGGAGTATTTCGTCTCCTACTATGATTACTACCAGCCCGAGGCCTACCTGCCCAATACGGATACCTATATCGAGAAGGACCTGAGCATCAACGACCAGATTGAAAAACTGCGGCTGAGTGCCGCGGGGGCGCTGCTCAGCGGGCGCCGGGACATTATCGTCGTGTCGTCCGTGAGCTGTCTCTACGGTATCGGCAATCCCGACGATTTCCACGCGCAGACCATTCCGGTCCGCCGGGGGGAGCGCCGCAGCCTGACGGGCCTGCTTTATAAGTTGGTGGATGCGCTCTATGTCCGCACGGAGGCCGATTTCAAGCGCGGTTCTTTCCGCGTCAAAGGCGATACCGTCGATATCTACCTCGCGGGCTCCGACGATGCGCTGCGCATCGAATTTTTCGGCGACGAGGTGGACGCCCTTTCGCTGGTGGACCCGGCGACGGGCGCCCGGCGCGAGTCCCTGGATGAGATCAACATTTATCCCGCGAACAATTTCGTAACGACGAAGGAACGCAGCAAGGCGGCGGTGAGCGAGATCCAGGACGATCTGGTGAAGCAGATCGAGTATTTCGAATCGATCGGCAAGGGGCTGGAGGCCAAGCGCCTGAAGCAGCGTGTGGAGTACGATCTGGAGATGATCAAGGAGATGGGCTATTGCCCGGGCATCGAGAATTACAGCCGCTACTTCGACGGCCGCAAACCCGGACAGCGCCCGTTCTGCCTCATCGATTATTTCCCCGACGATTTCATCACTTTCATCGACGAGAGTCACGTGACGCTGCCGCAGGTGCACGCGATGTTCGGCGGCGACCATTCCCGCAAGAGCGTGCTGGTGGAATACGGCTTCCGCCTGCCCGCCGCATCGGACAACCGTCCGCTGACCTTCGAAGAGTTTGAAGCGATTACCGGGCAGAAGGTCTATGTGAGCGCTACGCCGGCGGATTACGAACTGCAGAAGTCGGAAGGGCTGGTGGTGGAGCAGTTGGTGCGCCCGACGGGGCTGCTGGACCCGCCCATCGAGGTGCGGCCCATCAAGAACCAGGTGGACGACCTGGTGGAGGAAATCCGCAAGCGCGAGGAACGGGACGAGCGGGTGCTGGTCACCACGCTCACCAAGCGGATGGCGGAGGAACTGACCGACTATCTGGCCAAAATCGGCGTCCGGGTGCGCTATATCCATTCCGACGTGGATACCACCGAGCGGGTGGAGATTATCGAAGACTTCAAGAACGGGCTTTTTGACGTGCTGGTGGGCGTGAACCTGCTGCGCGAGGGCCTGGATATCCCTTCCGTTTCCCTGGTGGCGATTCTGGATGCGGACAAGGAGGGCCTGTTGCGCTCCGCCCGCGCCTTGACGCAGACGGCAGGCCGTGCCGCGCGAAACGTGAACGGGCTGGTGCTGATGTATGCGGACAACATCACGGATTCGATGGCGCAGACCATCCGGGAAACCGACCGCCGCCGGGCCAGGCAGATTGAATACAACCAGTTGCATCATATCGTGCCCAGGCAGGTGGAGGTGCATCACAACGAGATTGCCGCCCGTCTTGCCGGCGGGACGACGGGCCGGGTGAGCGCCGCCAATTCCTACGATGCCCCGGTCTATGTGCCCAATCCCTCGGATTTGGGGCGCGGGACCGTCAGCGTGGGCCTCGGCCACGCTGCGCTCCGCGAAGCGGGCGCCGCCTATGGGGCGGACGGTCGCGTGCGGGCGGATCTGGCCGCCGTGCTGCAGGACCCCGTCATCCGGGCGATGGACCGCAGCCAGATCGAGAAACTGATTGCAGACGACAAGCGGCGGATGCATGCCTCCGCCGCCGATCTGGACTTCACTTCCGCCGCCCGTTACCGGGACGAAATGTGGGCCCTCCAGGAATACCTCAAAGTCTGGAAGGGCTAGGAAAAGTAAAAATTTGTGTATAAAAAATAAATCTGATCAGAATTTACGTTTTTTACACATATTATTGCGGCTCATTGACTCTTAAAATGTATGGTTATGAGCGCAAAGTACGCCAATCTTCTCAATGACGAGACCTTCAAGGTCGTCATCTGTGCCCGTGGAAACGAGGGACTCGTTGCCGGGATGCTGAACATTCTTCTTCCGGAGAAGAAAATCAAACAGTTGAAATTCCTGGACCGGGAGCAGCACGGTTTGGCAATTTCAGACAAAAATGTTACATTTGACCTCTACTGCACGGAAGAGAACGGAGAGGAATTCATCGTGGAGATGCAGGGCGCCCGCCAGGCGCACTTCGCGGACCGGATGATCTGCTACTCCACGTTTCCGATCCGGATGCAGTTGGAGCGGAAGCTCCGTGACCGGGAAGAAGCGTTGAAGCGGGGCGAGAACCCTCTGGCAATGAACTACAGGTTGCTCCCGATTTATGTGGTGAGCCTGCTGAACTTCCGGCTGGAGCACGAGAACGACGGGGCGCTGGAGGAGCCGGACGGGTTGGTGAGCCGTTACGAGATAAGGAACCGGAGGAACGGGGAGCAGATGACCGGAGCGTTGAACTTTGTGTTTCTGGAGTTGGGCCGGTTGAAGGCAGGAGGAAATGAGCCAGGGAAGTGCAGGACAGCGGTGGAGCGGCTGGCGTGGTCGCTGAAGTATATGCACGTGTCGGACGGCCGCCCGGAAACTTTCGAAGATGACGTACTGAAACAGTTGTACGATTCATCCGAGTTTGCGAACTTGAGTGTAGAACAACAATTAGAATACGAAGAAAAGATGTTTAACTGGCTTGATGTAAACGGAATCAAGGAGTACGCCAGGGAAGAGGGCCTGGCGGAAGGCCGAGCGGAAGGGAGAGCGGAAGGGAGAGCGGATATTGCCCGGAATCTCAAGGCGATGGGCCTGTCCGAGGAACAGATTGTCCAGGCTACGGGCTTGACGCCGGAACAGGTTCGCGCCCTCGGGACTGCGTCCTAACCGGCGCCTTCCCGCTTGGGCGTGGGGGAGGCAGGGGTAGCGCCGCCCACTTTCAGTTTCCGGCTCCAGAGGCGTCCGCCTCCGATGGCATACAGCCGTCCCGAAGCAAAGACCGCCGACGTGACCCCTCCGCCGCAGGGGAGCGTCAGAATCGCCCTTACGCGGCCGTTATGGTCACAGACCTGAATCCCTTTGCTGCTGGCACAGTACAGGTAGCCGTCTTCGGCAAAGACCAGCTGGCCTGCCGGCGCGTGCAGGCAGTAGTACTCCTGCCCAT
>LXOW01168580.1_pt1 | contig 22465 bp, 19 predicted proteins | sample 1368591 | NCBI WGS metagenome assembly LXOW01 (sample SAMN04884650, study PRJNA319009) | bovine gut metagenome | isolation source: Cow rumen | host: Bos taurus | place: Italy: Legnaro (PD) | collected 2014-07-09
CTACAGCACCGAGCGGCGTATGCACCGCCAGCAGGTACGACGCCAGCATGTTCACGCCGTTGACCACCAGGTCGGTGACCATCGCCCGCGTGCCGTCCTGCATACCGATGAACCAGCCCTTGCAGGTCATGATCATCAGCGTGGCAGGTGCAGCCCAGATACGTATATTAAAATACGCGCGCGCAAACTCCGCCACCTCCTGCGAGCACGGCATCACATGCAGCACCGCCTCCAGATACACCTTCTGCAACAGCCATATGACCAATGCACCGCCTACAGCTATCGCCGACGAACGCACAAACAGGCTGCCGCACTCCTGCGGACGCCGGGCGCCGTACGCCTGTGCCGTCAGACCTGCCGTACTGACACGCAGAAAGCCGAAACAGCCGTACAGCATGTCAAACAGCATGGTACCGACCGCTATGCCGCCTATCGCCCAGGCAGAGGTGATATGCCCGGCAATAACCATATCCACCAGTCCGACCAGCGGAATGGTGATGTTCGCAAGGATGGACGGAACGGCAATCCTCAATATGGCAATATTGAGATTGGAAGATTTCAAGATTTGAAGATTTCGACCAACGGCTAACAGCCAACAGCTAATGGCTAACGGCCAACGGCCAACCACTACCCAACCGTCACTTCAGGATTGATCTTGCGGATAAGGTTCTTGAGCACATCGCCCGGACCGAACTCGTAGAACTCCGTTGCGCCGTCGGCAATCATCTGATTGACAGACTGCGTCCAGCGTACCGGTGAGGTGAGCTGGGCAAGCAGATTACGACGGATAGCCTCCGGATCCGTCTGCGGCAGGGCACACACGTTCTGGTAGATAGGACACGTGGGCTGGTGGAAAGCTGTAGCCTGGATGGCTTTGCCCAACGCCTCGGCAGCCGGCTGCATCAGCGGCGAATGGAACGCACCGCCTACTGCCAGTTTCAGGGCACGTCTGGCACCGGCCTCCTTCAACAGAGGTACAGCCGCATCAATGCCGCTTACCGTACCGGAGATAACCACCTGGCCGTTGCTGTTGAAGTTGGCGGCAACCACCGTATCACCGGTGATACTGTTGCATACTTCCTCCACCTTGTCATCCGCCAGGCCCAGCACAGCAGCCATCGTACCGGGCTGCATCTCACACGCCTGCTGCATAGCCTCAGCACGTGCACGCACAAGCAACAATGCATCCTCAAAGCTCAGCGCACCGCATGCAACAAGTGCCGAGAACTCACCCAGACTGTGACCGGCAACCATATCCGGCTGCTCAACCGTATTGACCATGAACGCCGCAACAGAGTGCATGAACACAGCCGGTTGCGTAACGCGTGTAGCACGGAGCTCCTCGTCCGTACCGCCGAACATGACGTCCGTAATACGGAAACCCAAGAGTTCGTTCGCACGCTCAAACAGTTCACGTGCCACTGGATAGTTGTCGTACAGGTCCTTGCCCATGCCGATTGACTGGCTGCCCTGACCGGGGAAAACGAATGCCTTCATATTCTTGTTAAAATGGTCGCTATGCGACGTTAAACAGTTAATCAAGTTGCTATGCAACGGAAAATTTTCCACAAAAGTACAAAAAAATCCACGAAAATGCAAGCCTGTACACTCCTTACTCATGAAAAATACAACAAAATGACAAAATAATTCCACATTTTGCCACCTTACTCTTGCATAAATGCAAAATTATTCGTAACTTTGTAGCAGAAAAATATCTGCAAACTAATAATGCCTATATAATTACCATGAAAAAGACCATTCTTCTTCTATTATCCATTGTGTCGCTGATTGGTTTCAGCGCATGTTCCGGTACAACGGAAAAACTTCCTGTTGTCAATCCCATTATGCCTATTCACTACACCGGTGGTGAGCAGCACATTTGGCTGACGGATTACCTGCCGGCCCTCAGCGGCGAAGAACAGCTGACAATCGAAACGACGGACAATTATGCCGTGAGCAACTATGCCAACTTGGAGTTCGACCTCAACGGCGACAACAGCCTGTCCACCCTGTCCGTCATTGTGGACGGCAAGGCGCATTACGACATTCCTATCCTGCCCGACCTGCCCTTTGCCACAGGATTGACTACGACAGGCTGCACGGATAAAACGATTGCCTTTGCCCTGCCCGAAGATGCGCCGTACAGTGTTCAGGCATATCTGGGCGACAAACTGCTTGCACCGGACATGCTGAGCATGGACGGTCAGAATGGCGAACTGCGCATTCCCCAATGCCCGAAAGGCCGTTCGTTCATCCGCCTGTTTGCGGCAAACGATGCCAACCGTCTGAACGACGTGCTGATCCCGCTGCAGGACGGCAAGGTGATTACTGACGCAGCACTGCTGACACCCGATGACGACCAGACGCAGGTACTCTATTCGCTGATGATTGACCGCTTCCACAACGGCAATCCGGACAACGACCAGCCGCTCAATGACCCCGAGGTGCTGCCTATCGTCGATTATCAGGGTGGCGACCTGGCCGGTATAACGGAGAAGATCAACAACGGCTTCTTTGAGGACCTCGGCATCACCACCATCTGGATATCGCCCATCACCCAGAACCCGACCGATGCATGGGGACGCTATCCGTTTAAGAACGGCAACAAGTACGACCCGAGCAAGACCTATACCAAGTTCTCCGGCTATCACGGCTACTGGCCGATATACAACAACGCCGTGGATTACCGCTTCGGTACGCCGGACGAGTTGCGCGCCATGCTCGACGCCGCACACGCCCATAACCTGCATGTCGTGCTGGATTATGTGGCCAACCACCTGCATATCAACTCTCCCGTTATCCAGCAGCACCCCGAGTGGATTACCGACAGTATTCTGCCGGACGGACGCCGAAACTTCGAACTGTGGGACGAAGCGCGTCTGACCACGTGGTTTGACACACATATCCCCTCGCTCGACCTGGAGCGTCCCGAAGTATGCGAGGCTATGACTGACACGGCTCTGTTCTGGCTGGCGAACTTCCCGTTTGACGGTTTCCGTCATGACGCCTGCAAGCATATACCCGAAGGCTACTGGCGTATGCTCGGGCACAAGATTGCAACCCGCTTCCCGGGACGTCATATCTGGATGATCGGCGAGACCTACGGTTCGCCTGACCTTATCGGCATGTACGTCAAGACCGGCATGCTCAACGCACAGTTTGACTTCAACGAGTACTACGGTGTACGCGAGTCGGTCATCGACACCAAGTTCCCGATGGGCGAACTGGAGCGTATCGTCAAGGAGTCCATGGCCGCCTACGGCGCACACCATACGATGGGTAACATATCCGGTAATCATGACCAGGTACGTATCGCCTCACTGGCGGGCGGCGCCATCCGTGCTGACGAGGACGGCAAGGAAGCAGGCTGGACGCGTACTATAGGCATCGGCGATGCCGCTATAGCGTACCGCAAAGCACTTCTGCAAGAGGCAATCAACTTCACTATCCCCGGCGTGCCGTGCATCTATCAGGGCGATGAGTACGGCGAGGCAGGTGCCAATGACCCCGACAACCGCCTAATGATGCGCTTCGACGGACTGGATGAACAGGAGCGGGCTATGCGCGCCGAAGTACAGAAACTCATCAAGCTGCGCCGCGCTTCGATGCCCCTGCTTTACGGTGACCTGCAGACCGAAAAGCTGACTGATGACGAGTGGAGCTACTCACGCACATACATGGGCGAGAAAGTCACCGTCACCGTCAACCGCAAAGACCTGTCATTTGCAATTGACTATTAACCCTTAAATCCATACGCAAATGAAAAAAATTAGTTTACTTCTTCTGGCGGTACTGACATTAGCGTCATGCGCCAAGCAACAGGAATCGCAGCCGACCAAACACCCGAAGTTTGCCTACGATGCCACTATTTACGAACTGAACACCCGACAACTGACGCCGGAAGGCACATTTGCTGCCGCCGAGGCCGAACTGCCCAAACTCAAGGAGATGGGCGTGGATATCATCTGGATGATGCCTTTGCAACCTATCGGCAAACTGACCCGAAAAGGAACTCTCGGCAGTTACTACAGCATTATCGATTACTGCGAGTTCAACCCCGAATTCGGCACACGTACTGACTTTGAGCACTTTTTGGCAAAAGCACATGAATTGGGCATGAAAGTCATCCTCGACTGGGTGGCCAACCATACTGCCCCCGATAGTGAATGGACGCAGAACGAGGGTTGGCACTACCGTGACGAGAACGGTAACTTGATGGTTCAATACGACTGGACGGACATCAGCAAGCTGAACTACGAAAACGAAGACATGCGTGCCGCCATGAAGGAGGCCATGCACTTCTGGATGGACGAGATAGGTATTGACGGTTTCCGCTGCGACGTAGCCGGCGAGGTGCCTACGGACTTCTGGAACGATGCAATGGGCGAACTGCGCCAGACCCACCCCGACATGTTCACGCTGGCTGAGGACGAGGACAAAGCGTTCGAACTCTGCGAGTCGGCATTCGACATGTACTACGGCTGGACACTCCACCACCTGATGAACGGTGTCGCTCAAGGCAAGAACAGCGTACAAGACCTCTGGGACTATTTCGCCAAGGCAGACACAACGGTCGAGGATTACGCCATCCGTATGAACTTCATCTCCAACCACGACGAGAACTCATGGTCGGGCGACGAGTACGAGCGCATGGGCGACGCCGTTTGGGCTATGACGGCATTCACCTACGTGATTCCCGGCATGCCGCTCATCTACACCGGTCAGGAGTACGGCAACCACCACCGTCTGGAGTTCTTTGAGAAGGACTGCATCGACCGTGATGAGAACTGCTGGATGCGTCCGCTCTACAAAGTGCTGAACCACACACGTAAGACCAATCCGGTACTCTTCTCACCGGAACTCGGCGCACCGATGATCCGACTGAACACCGACAACGACAAGGTATTTGCATGCGTACGCGATGCATTCGTACCCAGCCGTCATCTTACGAACACCGTCATCACATTCATCAACATGAGTAGCGAGCCGGTGGATGTAACCATCGACATCGACAACTACGCGGATGATTACTTCGACCTTGACGGCAACATGGTTGTCCTGGAGGAGAAGCACACCCGTCATCTGGATCCCTGGCAGTTCATCATCCTGACGGATATGGATTAACCGGACAGATAAGGTAGGATTGAAACAGACGGACTACCGTCATTACATTGCTGCGAGGTGGTGGACGAAGAATATTCGGTACCCCACCTCGCAATTTATGCACTCATGGTGCTGGCAGTAGTTCTGATAGAGATGCAGCAGTGCCTGCGTATCGGCCGCATTGCGCACCTGCTGGCCCAGCATACGCCACTGGCGGATAACCGTATTGTCCTCGGCTGCAATGCGCTCCATTATGTCCAAAGCGGACTGGAAGGCTGACTGACGGTCAGTGCTTTTCACTGCACATGCGTATGCATACTTATAGGGTATAACGGTATTGATTAGCAGTATATTTATGGATGCACGGCTCAGTTTCTCTTGGGCGAATAGTTCCGTCAAGGCATCCATGTCCGTCAGGTCTATCACCTTGCTGAACAGGAATTCCGAACGGTGCAACAGTTCGGCAAACTGGCGTATACGCCGTTCGGGACTGTTTTGCGGACGTATGCGCCCGAGTTTCCACATACTGCCGTCAATCGGCGTGAGGGAGAACTTGGTGCGCAGAAATTCATACTCGCGCGCCATCTGTTCGTCTTTCATCGGCAATCCCGACTGCCCGAGCAGCATGGCGGTGAGTTGGAACAGATTGTCACGGTGCTTGCGGATGGCGGACAGTGGTGTGGCGATTGCCAGTTCCTCAAACGGCACACTGTTCGTATGGAATCCGAAGTTCCGAGCCAGCGAGATATAGAACGCATGCTCCCAACTGCCGTTCGTTATTTCCAGCAGCCGTTCGATAGACGCACGCTTGCAGTCAAGGCGCTTGCGCAACAGCAGATGTCTCCAGCCTTCCGTTATCAGCATCGGGTCCTCCACCAGTTGCCGTGCACAGCCTATACGGCTTTCCGCACTGTCCATACGCATCGCATCGGTCAGCAGAGTGGTCAGATAATCCCTATTGTCAGGGTACTGCAACGCACACTGCACCACAGCCTCGCCACGCGAGTTGAACACTTGCTTGTCTGCATCGCGCACCACATGCAGGATCACATTGTCGTAGGCGCGGTCTTGATGGTGGTGATGGCTGTACCAGTCGCCGGCACGCACGTGGATCTCCACATTCCCTACCCACTCCCTGTCGCCTATGCGGATACGCGCATGGCTGTAATCCGGTCCGGCATCACGATTATGCTCGCCTACCGAGATAATCTCTATAGGTCTGCCGTCCGTCGTCTGCTGCGGATAGCCCGCCCACAGACAATGTTCCCAAATATAATGCAATAGTATCTCCGGCATATCATTCAGACAATATAAGCCACGTGGCTATCGTGTGTGATGCAGCACCAAGCACAATGAACACATGCCAGATGGCATGATAGAAGGCGTGCTTCTCATCCTGGTTGAAGAAATACGCGCCAACGGTATAGAACACACCTTCCGACACTATCCACCAGAACGCCGCATGCGACATACTCCGCCACATCGGCACGATAATCAGCAGCGCCACCCAGCCCATAGCCAGATACAACGCCAGCGACAGTCTGGGGCGCTTGCCCAGAGCAGCCACCTTGCCGATGATACCGGCAATCACACACGCCCACAGAAAACCGAACACACTCCACCCCAGCCATCCGCCTACGGCAGACAGGCAGACAGGGGAATACGAACCGGCTATCATCACATAAATGGCTATGTGGTCCAGTATCCGGAGCCGCGCCTTATGCTCGGGAGCGACAATCAGGTGATAGAATGTGGACGAACCGAACATCAGCAGCATACCTGTCAGGAACAAGGCAACGCCCACTATATCCAGCGGACGGACAGCCAACCTTAGCAGCGGCCATGCGACTGCACACGTGCCGAGCAGAGGCAGAACGTGCGTGATTGTATTGGCCTTCTCCTCAGCCGGCATTCCGGCTATGTATGTACCTGTTCTACTCATGCCTGTTATCTTTCTACAACCGGCATCGCCGGCAGTGCAGCAGCAGCGGTTTGTCCGCCACACGGCAGCCGATGATATAATCGTCTCCACCGTCTTTCAATTTCAGCTGCTTGCGCAGCGCATCCACCGGAAGGACATAATTGCGCGTTAGGATGTTTGCACGCGTTAATACATGCTGCAACTCTTTCGGACGCGTATATGCGCCGGTTATCTGCCATACGCGTCCGGGTAAGGGAACAGCACGGAACGCCTCAAGCGTATCCGCAAGATAGAGATGTGTGTTCGCCGCAGCTTTCCGCAAACCATAGCGTGCGCTGAGCAGCCGGAATGCACCGGCTTTCAGTAATGCTGCGTCAGGTTCGTAGATATAGACCGTCTCACACAACGAAGACACGCCGCTATGCTCAAGCTCAAAATACTGCACCTGCGCTGACTGCTCCTCGTCGGACGCAAAAGACAGCGTGTGCGCACCTGTTTCATCGAGCGACACGGCATGGATGGTTTGCGTACCGCCGGAGAGGAGCAGGAGTTCCTTGACCTCATTCGCCACGCTGACAACATACACATCCCACGAGCCGCCGAGCTGCGCGATTGCCTGATGATGATCCAGCATCGGCGACAGTTTGAGCAACACACGCACTGACGGGCAGTTGCGCTGCACATAACGGACTATTCCCGTCACATCAGGCGTACAGTCCGCCAGACGGAACACTTTGCCGCCATGACTGTCGCGGCGTGCAGGATCAATATACAGCACCGCTTTTCCCCCGACATCGGACGCATGTTCCCCCGACAATGGCCCGATAAGGGTGGACAAACAATTCACGTCAAACGGTTCGGCGTGGCAATGTATGGATTTGCCGGCCAGACGGAAGTTATGTGCGGCTATTGCGGCAAGATTGGTGTTCTGCTCGAAATAGTGCGTCTCACGCGCCTTTTCGCTCATGAAGAACGTATCCACGCCATAACCGCCGGTGGCATCTATAAGTACCATTGGCTTTAGGCTTTGGGCTATTGGCTCTTCTTCAACCGATGGCCGATGGCCAACGACCAATAGCCCTGCCTTAAAGCGGGCAGTACGTTCACTGCTGCACTGCTCAAGGTTCAGTCGCGGCGNNGTACGTTCACTGCTGCACTGCTCAAGGTTCAGTCGCGGCGGATACATCCAGCCGGGGACAGATGCGAACGTCGGCAGTTTGTCCTTGGTACGCTGACGGCCGTCAATCTGCTGCAGACAAAAACGGAAATCGCTATCCGAGAGCATCGGATAGCGTTCCCTCTGTAGCGCCAACTGCGCTACATCTGCATCTTGGTTGTCAAGGATAAACCGCTGGAGCAAGTCTATTGACTATAAATAGGTTAACACCACGCGGAACGATGCAGCCTTAGGCGCAAGTGATGGATCAACCTCATACTGAAAGTCCGAATCACGCACCTCAACCTGCACCCAGCCGATACCGAATGTAGCGTTAATGGTACGCGTGAATAGATAAATGGACTGATCTTGCAATACATCGTACTGGTGAAGGACAACCGGCAGTTGCTCCTGCTTGTTGTTATCAAGGAAGTACACCTGCACATTACCGTTTGCGTATACATAGCTCGTCAGAGCAGGAACATCAAACTTGGCATAGTAAAAGTTGTTGTCCGTATAATTGGTGTAATCCCAATAATCCACATTTAGGTCAACAATCTTCCAGTTTGTACCCACGCCCTGCGGTCCCTGAGGACCTTGTTTCCCTTCACAAGCACACAAAAAGAGTGCTGCAAGAATAGCAAATAATACTTTTTTCATATCATTCATAACTTTATTGTCGGNNGTACGAAAATATTTGCAAATTTGCAAATTATTTTGTAACTTTGTAGGCGAAAGTGTAAATTATATGTCAAGATTCCAAATTCATGTATCAGTTTGGGCGTTTTTGTGCCTCTTTTTATCTATGATGTATGGTGCGGAACAGAGTGCAGTACGCAACCCTGCCTATACCGCATATATCGAACAATGGAAAGCAACCGCCCTCGACCAGCAGAAGCAGTACGGCATTCCTGCCTCCATCACTCTGGCACAAGGACTGCTGGAGTCCGGTGCAGGACAGAGCGACCTCGCCACACAGGCGAACAACCATTTCGGCATCAAGTGCCATAGCGACTGGCAGGGCAAGACCTTCCGCAAGGATGACGACAAGCGCGACGAGTGTTTCCGCAGTTATGCCAAAGCGGAGGACTCCTATCGCGACCACTCGCTCTTCCTCAAGCGCAAACGCTATGAGGTGCTGTTCACCTACAATATCAACGACTACAAGGCATGGGCCAACGGCCTGAAAACCTGCGGATACGCCACTGACCCCAACTACCCGAAGAAGCTCATCCAGATCATCGAGACCTATGGGTTAAATGACTTGAAGGCTGACAAGAAGCCCGGCAACACCGGCAAGTCCAAAGACACCGGCAAGTCACAAAACACCGGCACATCAACAAAATCCGACCATTCCTCTCAGCAAAATACGGCCATCGCCCAACCTGTTCCGGGCTCCTCCACCGACACGGTACAGTGGACGCCCAGCCTGATGCGCACCAACAGGCTCTATGCCGACCGTGCGTATGGCAAGACCAACGGCAGACGTTTCATCGTGGCGCAGGAAGGTGATACATGGGGCAGTATAGCATACCTGCTCGGCATGGAGGAAAAGACGCTTCGCCGCATCAACGAGGCTTCTGACAAGCAGCAACTCCGAGGCGGTGACCGCATCTATATGTTCCCCAAGCGCAAAAAAGCGGACCGCCGTCATACGCGTCATCTCGTGCAGCACGGCGAAACAGCGTGGGACATAGCCCAGCGGTACGGCATGCGCATGAGTGCCCTTTATAAGATCAACGGCATACCCGAAGGCACACCGCTGACCACCGAACAATGGCTTGACTTGAGATGAAACGCAAAGACGCACAGACACTGGACAGCGTTATTGCGGAATGGATACGCGAGAACGACCTGGAGAAACCTTTGCTGGAGCACCGTGTGGTGGAGCAGTGGGCGGACATTCTCGGTCCGACCATTGCCCGTTACTCGCGCGACATTGAGGTCAAAGACGGTACACTGCGCGTGCGCATCACCAATGCCGCACTGCGCCAGGAGCTGTTTGAGCAACGCTTCCGGCTGATACAGAAACTCAACGAGGCCGTCGGAGGCGAGGCGGTCAAAGATATACGACTTAGAGGGTGAACTATCCGGAAAACATAGAACAGAAGATTGACTTCACGCTCATCCGCCAATGGGTTAGCAAGGAGTGCGACTCGCCGCTCGGACAGGAGCGTTGTGAGTTTATGTCGTTCCTCACCGACAAGACGGCTATCACCGAACGCTTCACACAGACCGCACAGATGCAGCAGGCGCTGACCGACGCGACGCTCTCGTTTCCGCATGGCGACATCTACGACCTGCGCGAGCAACTGCAACGCATCCGCATCGAAGGTCTCTACCTCGACGAGCCCGAACTGTTCAGTCTGCAGAAGTGCCTGCTGTTCGCACAAAGCATGCAAGCGTTCCTCAAGGGTCTGGATCCCGCACGGTACGCTCTGCTCATCAACATGGGCAACATGCTCGGTATGCCGCTCACACCGGTCACCACACGGCTCGAACAGCTGCTTGACCGCTATGGCGAACTGCGCGACAACGCTTCGCCCGAACTCGCACGCCTGCGGCAGGAGCTGCGCAAAGCCGAAGGAACAGTCGCGCGTGCCATCGACCGCATACTCCGTCAGGCACAAGCCGACGGACTGATTGACAAAGATGCAGCACCTACCCTGCGTGAAGGGAGACTGGTGCTGCCAGTGGCACCGGCATACAAGCGCAAGATAGGCGGCATCGTGCACGACGAGAGTGCTTCGGGCAAGACCGTGTATATCGAGCCGCAGCAGGTCATTGAGGCGAACAACCATATCCGCGAACTTGAGGGAGCTGAACGCCGCGAACGCATCCGCATACTCATCGCTTTCTCAGGGGAATTGCGTCCGCTGCTCGGCGACCTGATGCAGGTACAGCATTTCGTGGCAGAGGTGGATTTTGTACGTGCCAAGGCACGCGTAGGACTACAGCTAAAGAGCATAGCGCCTACCCTCGTGCCGCAACCCGTCATCAGGTGGCAGCAGGCAAGGCACCCTGTTCTGTGCAAGCGTCTGCCGGAAGCCGGCAAAGAGGTGGTGCCACTGGATATCGTACTGCATGAAGGCAATCGCATTCTGGTCATCTCCGGCCCGAATGCCGGTGGCAAATCCGTATGCCTGAAGACGGCAGCCCTGCTGCAATACATGCTGCAATGCGGTATGACCGTACCTGCCGGTGAAGCGTCGCAGGCAGGTATATTCAGGCAGATAATGATAGATATCGGCGACGAGCAGTCAATCAACAACGACCTGTCCACCTACTCGTCCCACCTGCGGAACATGAAGTATTTTGTCCGCAACGCCGATAAGGACACTTTGTTCCTGATTGATGAGTTCGGCACAGGCACCGAGCCGCTTATCGGCGGCGCGATAGCCGAGAGCGTGCTGCTGCACCTGAACCAGGCGCAGGCGACAGGTATCATCACCACCCATTATACCAACCTCAAGCACCTTGCCGAACAGACCGAAGGGATAGTGAACGGCGCTATGCTGTACGACAGAGGCGCATTGCGGCCGCTGTTCCAGTTGTCGATAGGTCAGGCTGGCTCATCGTTCGCCATCGAGATAGCACGACAGATTGGTTTGCCGGAGGAAATAATCACCGAAGCGACAACTCTGATCGGCGCGGAGCATATCGACTATGACAAGCAGTTGCAGGACATTGCACGCGACAAACGATACTGGGAGAACAAACGCCAGAACATCCGCACGCGTGAGAAGCATCTGGAGGAGCGCATCGCCTTCTATGAGAAAGAGATAGGCGAGTTGAAAAAGAAGCAGAAAGAGATGCTCAACGAGGCCAAAGAGCAAGCCGCAAGCCTGCTGCAGCAGTCGAACGCTACCATCGAACGCACCATACGCGAGATAAAAGAGGCACAGGCTGACAAAGAGGCGACAAAGAAAGCACGCGCCAAGGTGGAGAAGTTGAAACAGGAAGTTTCACGACCGCAGTCTGTGGCTGCTAAAAGGACCAAGACTGCTGACGCTGAAAAAGCCAGACCAGCCGGACCGGAGAAGCGTGGCGGCAAATCGGTGCTGCATGACCTGAGCGAACTGCGGATGCTGACCAAACGTCCCGACCTCGCGCCCAAACCTGCGGCACCGCGTCCCACAACCACCGTGGCGGACCAGATGCGCCGGCGCAAACTGGCGTTCAACCGTACACTCGACATGCGCGGCATGCGGGTCGATGAGGCCTTGGAGACTATTATCGCCTATATTGACGACGCTATCATGGTCGGTGCCGAAGAAGTGACCATCCTGCACGGCACAGGTACGGGTGCTGTCAAACAGGTGGTGCGCGACTATCTGCAGCAGAAGAGTCACGCCATGGTCAAACGCGGCACAGGTTCGCTCACCTTCCACGACGGAGACCCTGACCGAGGAGGTGCCGGACTGACAATCGTGGAACTATAGTACTGGAAGATTAACTATATTAAAATATGAACAAACGATTTACACTTGTCATCCTCATGGTTGCAGTTCTGCTGCCTGCGATGGCGCAGGTGCAGTACGGCACGAACCGGTACGCCGTACGTTTTAACGCCGGCTACAACCACAACACGACCTACGGTTCGCACGCAGGTTTCGACATCGGAGCATTCATGCCCGTCAACGAGCACTTTGAGATGCAGGCTGACCTGCGTTTCACCACCGCCAACACCCACGCTATAGGCGTGCAGTTGCGCCCGAAGTTCGCAGTGCCGGTAGGCGAAATGTTTATCGAAGGACGCCTGTTTGCAGGTCTCTATCCGCGTGACTGCTACAACGATCTGACCCAAGCCCTGGCCGTCGGCTACCGGATGGAGTATGTGTCGGTGCAGTTGGGCTTTTCCACACGTCTGATTATGGAGGCACCTTACGACTGGCACGCCAATACCAACATCATCGCCGAGCCGTTTAACATCTGCTACCGCATTGAGGCATTCGTGCGTCCGTTCACTTCGCCGTGGAACATCAGTCTTTGCATATCGAACATGACAGACTACCAGATTGAGCGCGTTTGGCAGCCTATATTCATGGCCAACGGACGCTATAATATCGACGAGCACTGGCAGGTCAATCTCTCTGCACTATGCAAACCGACAGGCATGTTCCACCTCAATGCCAAGTATTACGCCGCAGAAGTACGTGCGGGATTTGCTTATAACTTCTAAATCGCAGCATTATGAAAAGAATTATCATACTTTCACTTGGCGCACTCCTGCTGAGTGCATGCAATCCGGACACTTGGAACCTGGATGTAGTTGGTATGTTCAGCGGCAGCAGTCCCGGTATCGACGAGCGTATCAACGACTCGTTCCGTTACGACAATGAGCACGGCTTTCCGACCATCCTTGCAACCGGCGAAAGTTACAAGGTCTATGTTGCCACCGACTCCCACGTGGATTTCACCCGCACCAACTGGGAGCAGTTCATCAACGCCTATCGCTCGGATATCAACTGCCCGCTTGCCATCCACCTCGGTGACCTCATCAACGCCCAGAACCATTGGGATTACATGAAGCGTCCCGTGGACAGTATTCCTGCCAATCCGCAGAAGAAAGATACCCTGCTCGTAGTTGCCGGCAACCACGATCTGTACTTCAACCAGTGGAAGGAGTACCTGCGTCTGTGGAAGACATCCACCTATTACGCCATCGTGCGTACTCCGTCGGGCAAACAGGATCTGTATATCTTCGTTGACAGTGGTGAAGGTATCCTCGGCAAGCGTCAGACCGAGTGGCTGAAGACTGTTCTCACATGGGCGGACACACAGGGATTCCGGCATATCACCGTCTGCACGCACACGCACATGTTCAAGCGTGATAGCTCGCAGGGACATACCTCTAATATGCCTCTTGAGGAGACCTATGCCCTGTTGCATCTGCTCAAGGAGCACAACGTAGAGATGTTCTGGTGCGGACACGACCATTCGCGTGAGATAAGCCTCCTGGGCACCATGACTTCGATTATCGTTGATGCGCTCACCGAAAGAGAGCCGCATCCGGGATACATGATTGCCACTTGCGGTGACGAACCTATCAGTTACCGTTTCGTGGACCTGAAGCCGCTCAATAAGTAAACGGTATAGAAATGCGCTATTACCTTGGCATAGGCAGCAACCTCGGCAATCGCGAACAGACCATCCGCCATGCGCTGCACTTGCTCGACGAGCGGGTCGGCAAGCAACTGGGCGTAGCGCCGCTCGTCTATTCCGAACCGCAAGGCTTTGTGTCGGAACATGCGTTCTGCAACACCGTAGCGCTGTATGAGTCGGCTTTGCAACCCATGGAGGTGCTGGCGTGCACCCAAGCCATCGAGCAGCAGCTCGGACGCACCGAACACTCGATCATCCTGCCTGACGGCACCAAGCAGTATGCCGACCGCGAGATAGACATCGACCTCATTCTGGTCTATGATGATCTAGGGAAGCAGGTTATCATGAACACACCGGCCCTCACTCTGCCGCACCCGCGGATGAACGAGCGGGAGTTTGTACTGATACCACTGCAGCAGCTTCGCTTGCAAGATTGAATAAATGCTAAATTATTAAATAGTTAATGGCCTTATGGTTAAAGACCGGAAAGAACTGATCATATACAAAGCGTTGGAGTTATACCTGCACAACGGGTACGAAAACGTGAGTATCACCGACCTGCAGAGCGCCCTGGACATGGGACGCGGAACGATGTACTATCACTTCAAGAACAAAGATGAGATTTACATCGAGATTGTCAACCGCTTCTTCCTTCGCCCCAAGCAGGAGATGTTACGCCTGAAGGAGGACATACGTGTTCCGGACATGATTGAAGCCTTGTTGCGCTACTTCCGTTTTCTGGAGTTGAGCCTGATGGAACTGGAGAACAGAAACATCAACACCTCCAATGTAATCATGTTGCTCTATACGGCATATCACCGCTTTCCCGAACTTTACCGCAAGGCGTACAGGCTCTATGCCACCGAGCAGTCGCTGTGGCTGCGTGCCTTGCGTAACTCCGTGATTGCCGGCGATGTGCGGCGCGATATTCCTCTGCAGGAGACTGCCGCGTTATTCACCCAGATCAAGGACGGATACGATGCAGGACAATCCGGCAAACAGATGGATTTCGACATGGTGCGCCGCCAGTACCAGCTCCTCTATTCGCTTATCCGGGCGAACAATGATTAAAACAATTGAATGCTAAATGACTAAATGGTAAATGATATGATGAAATATCTCACTCTTCTCTCTGAGAAGTTCCCCAACGCCAATGCTGTTCTCACGGAGATCATCAACCTGCGTTCCATCCTCTCGCTGCCCAAGGGTACGGAGCACTTCGTCAGCGACCTGCACGGCGCATCCACGGCGTTCATCCACATGGTCAAGAACGCCTCCGGTGTCATTCGCCGCAAGGTGGACGATGCGTTCGGCGACACTATCACCGAACAGGAGAAACGTGCACTCTGCGCGCTCATCTATTATCCCGACGAGCGGTTGCAGATACCCGATGAACCGTTTGACGAAGGACGGGAGTTCGCTTCACGCGAGGAGTTCCTGTATGTGCGCCTCAGCCAGTGCGTGGAGATCATGCGCCGCGTCACGGTCAAATATACGCGCTCCAAGGTGCGCAAGATGATTCCCGAGCAGTTTGCCTATATCATTGAGGAACTGCTGTATGAGTCGGACATTGAGGGCGGACGCCAGGACTACTACCAGGCTATCCTCCGCGCTATCATCGAGACCGGCTGTGCCGAGCAGATGATCATATCCATCTGTTACCTCATCCACGGTCTGGTCATTGACACCTTCCATATCGTCGGCGACATCTTTGACCGTGGACCGGGTGCCCAGAAGATCCTCGACGTGCTGTCCACCATCCGCGATTACGATATCCAATGGGGCAACCATGACATCGAGTGGATGGGTGCCGCAGCTGGCAACCCGGCGCTGATTGCAACCGTGCTGCGCGTGTCCATCCGCTATGCGAATATCGAGACGCTGGAGGAAGGCTACGGTATCAACCTGCTGCCGCTCGCCAGCTTCGCCATGCAGACCTACGGCGATGACCCGTGCACCATCTGGCAGACCAAGGATTTTGAGAACAACCCGCGTCTCACACGTTCGGCCAATCTGATGGCTAAGATGCACAAGGCTATATCCATCATCCAGTTCAAGCTGGAGGGACAGACCATCCTCCGTCACCCGGAGTACAAGATGAACGACCGGCTGCTACTGGATAAGATTAACTTTGCCGACGGCACCATCACCGTTGACGGCAAGACCTATCCGCTCACCGACAGCCATCTGCCAACCGTCAACCCCGACGAACCCTACCGGCTCTCGCTGGAGGAGGAGGAACTGATGACGCAGCTTGCACGCTCGTTCCGCAAGTCCGAGAAACTGCAGAAGCATCTCCGTATGCTCTACCGCCATGGTTCGCTGTTCCTTGTACGCAATGGGTTCCTGCTCTACCATGCCGCCGTGCCGCTGAATGCCGACGGCTCGTTCACCGAGGTCGAGGTGCTGGGCGTCAAGGCCAAAGGACGCACACTCATGCAGCGCATCGACGATGTGGTCCGTATGGCCTATTTCGGTTCGGGCAAGAAGAAAGCGGATGCACTCGACTATACCTGGTATCTCTGGACCGGCCCGCTCTCGCCGCTGTACAACAAGGACAAGATGACCACCTTCGAGCGGTACTTCATCAACGACAAAGCTATCTGGCATGAGGAGAAAGGCGCCTACTACGAGCTCGCCAACCGACGCGACATTTGTGAGCAGATACTCCGTGAGTTCGGTCTTGATCCCGAGAATAGCCGCATCATCAACGGGCACATCCCCGTTCGCACCATCAAAGGCGAAACGCCGATGCGTGCCGAGGGCAAGCGGTTTGTCATCGACGGAGGATTCAGCAAACCCTATCAGGAGAAGACGGGCATAGCCGGCTACACGCTTATCTACAACTCGTTCAGCATACAGCTGGTCGAGCATGAGGAGTTTGAGAGCCGTGAGCAGGCCATACGTTCCGGTTCGGACATCCATAACCGCATCGAACTAACGGACTTCGCCAGTCAGCGTATGCTCATTCGGGACACCGACGCAGGCAAACTGCTGCAGGAGCAGATTGCCGACTTGGAACTTCTGCTGGACGCCTACCGTACAGGCCGCATCAAGGAGCGTACGGCATAAGCATCATCCCACAGCAATATCCTGCTGTGGGATTTTTTTCCACGTAAAATAAGGAATAAGTTGTTCGGGCATGAGCGGTTCTATAGCAGGTGTCAGCCGTATGGTGTAGGCCAGCCTGCCGATAATCTCCGGTGCGGTATGGTTCTTCCGCATCTCACTGACTGACAGCGACCGGTCGCGCTTGCACAGACGCTGCCCCTGCTCGTTCACCAGTAGCGGATGATGGCAATATTTCGGCGGCTCAAAGCCCAGCAGTCTGTACAGATAGATCTGCTGCGCTGCGGACAGCAGCAGGTCACGTCCTCTCACCACCTCCGTCACGCCGCTCAACGCATCGTCAACCACTACCGCCAGCTGGTAGGCAAACACGCCGTCCGAACGGCGGAGGATAAAGTCCCCGCAATGTTTGGCCAGGTTCACCGCCTGCGGACCATACACCCTGTCCTCATAGTGTATCACCTCGTCCGGCACAATCAGCCGGATAGCAGCTCTATTGGGGGTTCCAGTAGCAACCTGAGGGGGGGCTGAACGCGGCCTGCAGGTGCCGGGATAGACGATGCGCCCGTCACTCTCGTGCGGTGCCTGGGCGGCAAGGATCTCGTTGCGCGTACACGTGCAGGGATAGGTCAGTTCAGCCAGTTGGTGCAGATAGTGCTCATACACGCTCGCACGCTGCGACTGATAGAGCACCTCGTCATCCCACGTCAGGCCAAGCCATTCCAGATCACGCATCAACTGCGCGGCGTACTCCTGACGCGAACGCTGCGGGTCAAGATCTTCTATACGCAGACGCCACTTGCCGCCCTGCTGCCTGGCGGATAGCCAGGACAACAAGGCGGCAAGCACGTTACCCAGATGCATCTCGCCCGTAGGCGAAGGAGCAAAGCGTCCCGTCATACTGTCTGCTCGATGTTCCACACAAACGCGCGGACACCCACTTCTTCGTTACGCATATCCAGTTTCTTGACGGCTTCAAGTAGTGCAGGCACTTTCTCGTTCTCCACTACGGTAATCACGCAGGAGTTCATCTCCGGCCAGGCATGCGTGCCGCGACGAGGCTCGCCGCCGTTCGTACCACGGCCCTGTACCTGCTCAAAGAACGTGAACCCGTTGATGCCCAGCACATCAAGCATATACTCCACCCGGCCGGTATTCGCCTGGTTGAACACTATCATTACTGATTTCATTTCTTTTTCTCCTTCTTAACTTTAATGTCCATGAAGATGAATTTCTTGCGGAGTTTCTCCAGTTTCTCGCGGTCACCATGACGCGACATCACACCGTACAGTACCGGCACGATGAACAGCGTCAGGAACGTGCTGACCATCAGACCGCCGATAACCACTATACCTAACGGCTGCCACATCTCGGCACCTTCGCCTTGTGACACAGCCATCGGCACCATACCCAGGATGGTTGTGAACGCGGTCATCAGCACCGGACGTATACGGCTTCGGCCGGACATCTGGATGGCGGTATTGAGTTCATATCCGCGCTCACGCAACAGGTTGATATAGTCCACGAGCACGATACCGTTCTTCACCACGATACCTACCAGCAGCACCAGTCCCAGTGCACCGATCATATCCAGCGAGCGATGGGTGATCCACAATGCGATAATCACACCCGACAGGGCGAACGGTACGGAGAACATGATGATGGCCGGCATACGCAGGCTCTCGAACTGCGAAGCCATCACGATATACACAAGCAGTATGATCAAGGCTGCCAGTAGGATCATGTCACGGAACGTGTCCTGTTGCGTCTCAAACGTACCGCCTATATGGGTCGAGTAGCCTACCGGCAGATCAAGTTGCGGAATAACTTCCGCCTCTATCCTCTGCGCCAGCTCGCCCAACGAAACGTTATACGGCGTGACCTTGACGGTTACTATACGCTGACGGCTCTTGCGCTCGATGGTAGGCGGTGCCCAGTACTCGCCTATCTGCGCCACCTCGGACAGCTTGACCACCTTGCCCATAGGCGTGGGGATACTCAGGTTCAGGATGTCGGAGATAGAATTGCGGTCTTCCTCTTCGAGACGAACAACAATATCGTACTCCGAACCGTCATCCTTCAGGTAGCCGCTGGACATACCCGTCACGCGGTTGCGCAGGTAGGTGGAGATGGTAGCCGAGCTCAATCCCAGACGCGAAGCTTTCTCCTTGTCCACCGTCACCTTGATATCCGGACGGTCGTCCTCACGACTGATATTCACGTCACGCGCACCCGGCAGCTGCGAGCTCAGGTAACGTGCCTTTTCCGCCAGTTGGGACGTCTTGTCGAAGTCGTAGCCGTAGATCTCCAGATCGACCGTATTGTTGCTGCCACCGGGGCCATTGGCGGCCACCTGGCACTGATACTCAATGATCTCCGGATAACGCGCCAGCTCCTGACGCAGTATCTCGGCTATCTCCCAGATCGATTGTTCGCGCTCCCACTTCTTAGGCAGACGAATGGTCATCGATATCTTGTTGTTCATCGTGGATGAGAACATGGCCGCGATGGTTGCATCGTCGTTCGAACCGGCGGAGGTGTTGATCAGCTGAATGCACGGCACAAGCTCCACGAAGCGGGTCTCCAGCGCGCGTGCGGTCTTCAGGGTCTCCTCGATACGCGTACCGCGCTGCAGTTTGACGGTCACAGTCAGACGGCCGTTATCCTGCTGCTGCATAAAGTCCGTACCGATCTTTCCCTGGAAGACAGGGATAAGCGATGCGCCGAATAGCGCAAACAGGATGATCAGTGTCAATGCCTTGTGTCTCAGACACCAGCCGAGCGAACGGGCGTAGGCATCGTCCACTATGTCCAGAAGTCGAACAACCGTGCGGTCGTAGAACGACTTCTTACCCGCCTCATCGTCGATGAGGTTACCCTCTTCATCCACGTGCACCTTCTTGGCTTTCAGCAGCTTGGAGCAGAGCATAGGCGTCAGCGAGATAGCCACTACGGTGGATGTACAGCACACAACCGTAACAATCCAGCCGAGCTCGTGGAACATGATACCCGCCATACCGGAAAGCATGGTCAGCGGCACGAACACTGCCACGAGCACCAGCGTGGTAGCTATAACGCTGACCCACACCTCGTTCGTCGCATAGATGGCAGCCTCATGCGGGTCTTCGCCGCGCTCCACGTGACGCGTGATATTCTCCAGCACCACGATCGCATCGTCCACCACCATACCGATGGCGATGGTCAGCGAACAGAGCGAGATGATATTAATCGAACTATCCGCTACGCCCAGGTAGATGAACGCCACAATAAGTGCAATAGGTATAGTGATGCCGATGATGATCGTTGCGCGCCACTTGCCCAGGAAGAACAGCACGACCAGCACCACAAACAACAGTGCGTACAGCACGGACTCCTCCAGCGAGTTGATACTGTTCTGGATGTTGTCAGCAAAGTCGTAGATCTTCTCGATCTTCACATCCGAGGGCAGCTGCTTCTGTATCTTCGCCAGTTCCTTGCGCACGTCATGACACACCTGCACGGTGTTGGCACCGGTCTGCTTGGCGATGATCAGACGCACCGACTCACGGCCGTTGGTTTTCTCATCGAGCGAGAGGTCTTTGATGGTATCCTTGACGGTAGCAATGTCGCGGATGAACACCTGTTGTCCCTGCGGGGTCATAGTAACCATCAGGTCGTCTATCTCCGAGGACTCGATGTACTCCGAGCGCACCTGCATCTGGTACTGCTCCTGCGGCATCTTGACCGTACCGGACGAGAGGTTGAGGTTGTTCGCCGAAACGACCTGCCCTACTTGCTCAAGCGTCAGGCCGTAGGCATCGAGTTTCTCCTGGTCGATGTTCACATATACGTATCGGTCAGGCGCACCGGACAGCGAGATGTTACCTATACCGTCCACCTGGTTCAGTTGCGGGATGACCTCGTCGTTCAGTATCTTGTCCAGACCGGCATAGGTCTCGTCGGCGGTGATGGAATACTGCGCCACAGGCATGGAGCTGGTGGACAGCTTGAAGATCATCGGCGTACCGCAGTTGTCCGGCAGGTTGTTCTTGGTCATATCGACGAACGAACGCACGTCGTTCACCGCCTCGTCCATGTTACTGCCCCACTCCAGTTCCAGCACGACCATCGACAGGTTGTCCTTGCTCTGCGAGGTGATATGTTTCAGGTGATCGACACTGGTCAGGGCGTTCTCCATGATCTTCGTCACGTTCGTCTCCATCTCACTTGCCGAGGCACCCGGATAGGTGGTCATCACCGTGATGTACGGCGGATCCATCTCAGGGAACTGGTCGATAGGCAGCCTCAGGAATGAGAATATACCTATCACGATTACCGCTACGAATATCAACGCAGTGGTAACCGGTTTTTCTATCGCTGTTTTGTATATTGCCATAATTCTTTAGCTATTGGCTTTTAGCCATTGGCTATTGGCTCACCTTGCGGCTAACGGCCAATGGCCAACGGCTAATGTTATTATTCAACCACGTTGATTTTCACTCCGTCCACCAGCTTGTGCTGTCCTGTTGTCACCATCTCCACACCGTCGGTTATCTCCGGTGAGATCAGTTCGATGTTCTGGTCAAAGCGCTGGCCGAGGGTCACAGCCACTCGTTTGGCGCGGCCGTTGTCGTTGATGAACACGTAGCGGTCGTTCGCACCTACCAGCTTCTCCACACTCTGGTACGGAGCCACGATGGCTTTCTCGCGTCCCAGACCGATGGTCGTTGTCACGTACATACCCGGACGAAGCAGGTTCTTCTTGTTCGGGATGACTATCTTAACCTGGAAGGTGTGACTCGTCGCATCTATCGTCGGATACACTACCTCTACGGTTGCGGGGAACGTCTTGTCCGGATAGATCTCCGAGCTCAGCGTCAGTTTCATGCCTTCCTTGAACTTCGGGAAATACATCTCGGGGATAGCCACGAGTGCTTTCAGTTTGTCTATCTGCGTCAGCACCAGGATAGGCTGACCGCTGTACAGTTCGCCGTCCTCATAGTTCTTGGCGGATATCACACCGGCAAACGGCGCACGCACGTACGTGTTTGTCTCCAGAAAATCCAGTTGCTCTTGCGTGGAGTTGTACTGTGTGATAACTGTCTCTTATACACATCTGACGCTGCCGACGA
>LXOW01283534.1_pt1 | contig 22461 bp, 15 predicted proteins | sample 1368591 | NCBI WGS metagenome assembly LXOW01 (sample SAMN04884650, study PRJNA319009) | bovine gut metagenome | isolation source: Cow rumen | host: Bos taurus | place: Italy: Legnaro (PD) | collected 2014-07-09
AAAGGTGGCTACATCAACCGTTACAGAGGCTCCGTGGGTGTGGACTGGAAAATCAGCAAACATCACCAGCTGAACTTCTACTTTTTGGGTGATTACGTGAGCGACAAGGTGGTGGATGCCAATGCTGATGGCACGAAATTGAAATCCTATACGAAAGAAAAAGGCTTCAGAGGTACGCTTGGAGTCGGGTATGTTTTTGCTTTTTAATTGATTAAAATATAGAAAGATGACTTTTTTGAACACGTTGTGCACGATTACTTGGAAAGTGAACCCCATCGCATTTCACCTCGGATCTGTGGAGGTGAGATGGTACGGCATTCTGTTGGCTACCGGTTTTCTGCTGGCTTATTATGCTTTGCAGCAGATTTTCAAGACAGAAAAACTTTCGCAGAAGCTGTTGGATAAGATTTCCATCTGGACGATTGTGTGGACCATCATCGGTCTGCGCCTCGGACATTTTCTGTTTTACGAGCCAGAAATGTTCATCAAAGCTCCGTTGCAGATATTGCTGCCCATCGACGGCCAGGGTAATTTCATCGGCTATCAGGGTCTGGCGAGTCATGGTGCCGTCATCGCCATCATATTGTTTGTCATTTACTACACTTGGCGGCACAAAATCAATTTCCTGTGGCTGCTCGACCGCTTGGCCATTGCCATCCCCATTGCGGCGGCCTTCGTCCGCTGCGGCAACCTGATGAATCACGAAATCGTGGGCAGTATCACCACTGTGCCATGGGCGTTTGATTTCACTATGGGTGGCCCGGGCGTAGCAGGTACATTCCGCCATCCGGCTCAATTGTACGAAGCGTCTGTTTATCTGCTGCTCTTCATTGGCTTGGCTGTCTATTATTTCAAGTTTGCCAAGGGCAAAGTGGCCGCTGGGCGCACGTCAGGCATCACGCTTACGGTCATTTTCACGGCTCGTTTCATTATTGAATTTTTCAAAGAGGTGCAGGTGGAATCCGAAATTGGACACGCTCTTAACAACGGACAATTGTTGAGCATCCCGCTTATCCTGCTCGGTATCGGGCTGCTGGTTTACTCGTTTGTCAAGACGAACTACCCCGAATGTCCCTACAAAGAGGAGCCTGTGGAGGAGAAGAAGAAATAATCTTCCGCATCCTATGATGCCACCCATGGTTAATTAGTATCGTCGCATTATGACATTCAATACATACGGAAATAAAGAGAATCAGAGTTTGCTGCTGATCCCGGGGTTAGGTGTGTCCTACGAGATATTCTTGCCACTGATAGGGCTGCTGCAAGACCAATACTATATCGTTGCCGTTGGTATAGACGGCTTCCTGATAGGTCAAAAGTCGCAGTTCACTTCTGTAGATGATCAAGCCGTTCAGGCTATCAGTTATGTGCAGGAAAACTTGAACAGCCATTTGGATGTTGCCTATGGACTCTCTTTGGGCGGGAAGATTCTGTCTAGAATTCTGGAACGCAATGAGATTGTCATCGACCATGCCATCTTGGACGCGGCACCGTTGCTGCCATTGCCCAAGTGGAGCGTGGATCCGCTGCGATATTATCAGAGTTTAAACGTATGGACCTGTTATCATTGGACGGGTTTCTGGAAATTTGTGTTCCATTCTCACTATTTCGATGTGCTCTTGGACGAATGCAAGAAGGTATGGCCGTCTGGAAAAGGAAAAGCAGTGCGCGATGGCTATAAGGATGTCTATACGAATAAGCTGGAATCCATTCAAGGGGCTGATATTCACTTTTGGTATGGCACCAAGGAGGCATTTGTAGCCAAGCCGCAAGCAGAGCATCTCTGCAAAATCCACCCGGACACGCATGTGGAAGTCTTTCCCAAAATGAACCACGGACAGTTGCTGGTGGACCATCCGGAAGAGGTGGTCAACAGGATTGTTAATTTGACAATAAATAGGTAAACACCTCTGGTTTTCTTGCAGCTTATCTACTGTAACCTAAAGTTTACTCCCAGATACACACTTCGCGGCATCATCGGGCCATAAATATAGCCTGCGTCACGGAGCACGCCATAGTCCAAGTCGCGCTGGTAGGCGTTCGTGATGTTGCGAATGCCGGCCGTGATCTGCAAGACCACTTGGTCGGGAAGGTTTTCCGACAGCTTTTGCTGCAATTTTATATGGAAATCATAGCTTACTTGCGCGTTCAGGACAAAGAATGTCGGTGTTTTTACCAAAACGGGCTCGTCCAGCTCGTGTGGTACTAACATCGGTCCGGTGAGGTTTCCTGTTACATTGAACACCAACTGCCTCCACGGGTTGCTTTCCAGCATGATATAGCCATAGACATCAGGTGTCCGGAGCATCCGGATTTCAGGCGCGGCATCTTCGCTCCACTCCAACGGTTGGTTGTAGCGACTCACCTGCCATGTGGCACCAAGCTGTGCCGTCAACCATCGTTTCCAAGCAATTCGCATGGAGATGTTGGCACCTGCCACATAGCCCTTGTCGGCGTTGTAACGCTCTGATACTTCGTTGCCTGCAGCATCCTCGTATCGCCGTTCAGCAAAGATATTCTTGAGATAGGTGTAGAATCCTTCACCGGTAAGATCCACATCCACTCCGCCCTTGTACAGACAATTGTCAATGGAAAAGGAGACGCTGTGCGAGCGTTCTTCTTTGAGGTCGGATGCAAGGATGCTAATGATGCGCTCGCCGCCTGCCAGGGAGACATGCAAGTCCTCGTCGTAGGTTTGCGGGGCGCGGAATCCCGTGGCGTAACATAGTCGTAATGAGAGTTTTCTGATGGGGTTATAACGGATGTTAACCCTCGGTGAGAAAATCGGCCTGCGGATGAGCGAGTGCTTGTCCATGCGCACGCCCGCCAGAAGCGACCAGTGCTCATTCTTCCATTCGTTCTGTGCATAGACACTGCCGATGTGAACATCTTGGTGAATGTATTGTGCATAGCCAGGGATGGAGTCGGTTAGATGGTCGAAACTGTATTCTGCCCCGACGGTCAGCGATGCGGGCATAAACCATAGTTTGTCGAAGTGATAACGCCACAGTGCTCCGGTGGCGAGTGTCAGGTTGTGGGTGCAGCCGTAGGCCTTAAGCGCATCCTCGCGCTCTTCGGGTGTTCCCTCTCCAATGCCGCCATAGTAGCTGTCGCGGTGAATGTGCTGCAAAGCCGCGTAGGCCTCCACATGCTGGTGCCCGAAATCGATATGGTAGTCGAGGTGGCCGCTGTGAATGAGGTGCGACGCTCCCTCCGAGATGTTCGACTCGTGCGGTTGCAAGTTCAAGTTGTTGCCGCCGCGATGGTCATCATTGACGATGTTGTAACGGAAGCTCAGCTTTGAGAGTCGGGTAGGGCGGATGAAAGCGTTCAGCCCAACGGAAAGGTTGCGTAGTTTGGGAAGATCGCTGTAGCCGTCGCCATTGCGGTCGTAGGCATCGCGGTGGCGATCCTGTGCGAAGAGATAGAGCCCGGCGTTGCGGCTTCTCGTCACGGCTGAGGCATACGCGTGCGTAGTGTTGTCGAAGGAGCGGGTAAAGTCAAGGTTGGTAACATTGTGGCCGAAGCCGCCGCCATTGCCTGTGGCCTCTTTCGTGATAATGTTGATGACGCCACCCACGGCAGAGGCTCCGAACAGGGCGCTGCCGCCGCCGCGCATCACTTCGATGCGGTCAATTATCTCCGATGGAATTTGTTCAAGACCGTAAACACCGTTCAATGAGGAGAATATCGGTTTTGAGTCGATGAGGATTTGGGAGTAATGGCCGTCCAGACCGTTGATGCGTACCTGTGTGAAGCCGCAGTTCTGACAGTTGTCCTCCACGCGCAGTCCGGGCACGTAGTCGAGTGTTTGTGCCAGGCAGACCGCGTTTATGGCATGCATGGTTTTCGGCGTGGTGATGGTTACCAGCGCCGGAGCTTCCCGTCGCAGGGTCTGTTCTCGGTTTGCGGAAATCGTGATTTCATCCACATGCAACGTATCGTGCTCGTGGTCATGGTGCGGCATGTCCTGAGCCCCCGCACCAAGGGCTATCACCCCGAACAGAACCGTCAGGGCGTTTCTTAAACGTTTTTTCATTGTTTTGATTGCTTGTTACTAATTTAGTTAGCAGTTAGTAATTGGTTAAGTGGGGAAAGGTCATAATTTCTTTTTAAGAAGATAATTATGACTTCCCAACTGATTACTCATTACAAATTACTCATTGCCAATTGATTGGTGGTGCCCGTAACAAGCTGACACCCTGAATATTGGGAATATTGCAGGATAATAAAGCAGAGTGATGTATGAAATGTTTTTGGCTTTCGTAAAAAAAGGTCTGGGCGGTCGGAATTACAACCTTAGTGATGATGAAGTGACAGATGGCGCACTCGTCGTCCTCTTCGTCAAAGGAATCAAGGATGGTGTGGGCGAGAGTGTGGTGCGACATGGCGATGCCGTCCAACGGACAGACGATGTCTTCAGCGGCCTTCCAGTGATGATGGTGGAAGGCTTTGGTGCCGGCCATGTTGCAGATGGCCAGAAGTAGCACCCACGCGATAATCTGTCTGAAGCGCGGTCTCATTTTCGGGCGGCAAAAGTATGAATTCTTCTTGTAATAGGCAATATTTTTGTACTTTTGTCACCAGAAATACTAGTTGATCATACTGATGAAAAACTCTACCGATCGTTCTCAGAGAATCATCCGCACCAGCGTCATCGGCATCCTGGCCAATGTTTTGTTAGCAGCATTCAAGGCTACGGTGGGAGTTTTGGCCAGCTCGGTGGCCATCGTGATGGACGCGGTGAACAACCTCAGTGACGCGCTGTCGAGTGTCATCACCATCGTAGGAGCAAAACTTTCCGCGCGCCCCGCCGACCGCAAGCACCCATACGGACATGGCCGTATCGAATATTTCAGTGCCATCATCATCGCCATCATCGTCCTTTCGGCGGGTATCACCTCGCTGATTGAGTCGGTGAAGAAACTGTTTGCGCCCACCACACCGAAGTACACCACCGTGACTCTTGTGGTTATTATCGTAGCCATTGTGGTAAAACTGTTGCTTGGCCGCTTCGTGAAAAAGCAAGGCGAACGGCTGAAAAGCGACGCACTGATTGCCTCCGGTTCCGATGCCCTTTTTGATGCCATCATCACCCTGTCAACGCTCGTTTCCGCCGGCATCATGCTGCTGTGGAATGTCTCGCTCGACGGCATCCTCGGCACGCTCATATCCCTTGTCATCATCAAGGCCGGTGTCGATATGTTGGCTTCGCCCGTCAATGAACTGCTGGGCGCGCGGGTTTCGGAAGAGTTAGTTCACGATATCAAACAGGAAGTGATGGCCTTTGAGGGTGTACATGGCGTTTACGACATCATCCTGCACAACTACGGCCCAGAGGTGATGATCGGCTCGCTGCATATCAGCGTTGATGACACGCTGGATGCCTACCAGATTCACGGGCTGACGCGTAAAATCTCGGAAAAGATGTACATGCTGCATGGCATCATTATGACGATAGGTGTGTATGCGGTATCCACGGGCGCCAACAAACGCACGGAATTGCAGAACATTATCATACAAACGCTGGGGCGCCATAAAGACATTACCCAGGTACATGGATTCTACTATTTCGAGAAAGAAAACCGTGTCTCGGTGGATGTGGTTCCCGACCTTTCGGTTCGCGACGAGAAGGCCTTCTGCCGTGAGCTCGTCACCGAGCTTAAACCTCTCCTGCCTGACGTGGAGTTGAGCGTGGTGATAGACCACAATTACAGCGAATAGGCCTTGTGAAAATATTGAGATTTCAAAGGATGTAAAACTCTTTTTTTTGCTAAAATTCGATTATTAACATATAAATATAATTGATTATCAATATTTTATATTTCATAAAAAATGTTAATTTTGCGGCGGTTATTTAAATTGTTATCTTATGAAGATATTATTTGTTGTAAACAACTTTTTCTGCGAAGGCAATGGCCTTGACGAATCTGCAAGACGAACCGTAAAAGCACTGCGTGAGGCAGGCCAGGAGGTTCGTGTCCTTTCGGGTAAAAACCTGGAAGATCCCAACGGAGAGAAACCGGATTATGAGATGGAGGATTTCGATTTTCCCTTGGTACAGCCGATGCTCTCCTCATTCGGTTACCATTTTGCCAAGTGGAAGGGGCCACAAATTGAGGAAGCGGTTCGCTGGGCAGATGTCATACACATGGAAGAGACCTTTTTTCTCCACCGTGCCGCAATGAAATGGGCATTAAAGCTTGGAAAACCCATTGTGGGCACCTACCACGTGCATCCGGAGAATATCATCTTCAATACCTTGGGCTTCCGTGCCGGTTTTCTGACATGCCAACTTATCTTGCGCCATTGGTGTCACACTTTCTACCGTCATTACAAATATATACAATGTCCTACGGAGAATGTCCGTGAGCGATTGGTTCGCCACCGTGTCAAAGCGCATTGTTTTACCCTCTCCAATGGCGTGATTCCGGATAAATGTATTCGTCCGCTTACGCCGCCGGATAACTATTTCGATGATAATCGTCCACTCGACTTGATTTACATCGGTCGCACGGCTGTGGAAAAAGACCAACCGACGCTGTATAAGGCCATTCGTCTCAGCAAGTATGCGAAACGGATAAGACTTCACATAGCAGGCCGTGGTCCTAAGTTGGAACAATACACCCGTATGGCCGAAAAACTGTACGAAGAGGGTGTGGTCGGATATAAGCCGATCATTGGTTATTACAATCGCGATCAGCTGCGCAAACTGGCAGCCAATGCCGATTTGGCCGTTCATTGTGCCTACATTGAAGTGGAAGGCATGAGCATCACGGAAGCCTTGCAGCAGGCCGTTGTGCCCGTGATTGCCACAGCGCGCTACTCCGGCACATCCGCGTATGCTTTGGATGAGCGCAGCAAATTCCCTTCGAAAAATGCAAAAGCGTTGGCCGAACGCATCGACTACTGGTTCGATCATCCGAAAGAACGTTGGGAGATGGGGTTCAAATATGCCGAGTCAATGAACAACTACGACATCAACGAGGTGGTTGCGAAACGTCTCATTGAAATGTATGAGGCTGCGATTCGGAAATAGTAATTCATAAATTGTAGGGATTCTCATAGCGAAGATTTCCCCGTTATTACTCCCACTCAATTATACTAATTCCATTGTGGTTCATTGACTTAAAGCTACTGCTACCTACCTGGGTGACAAGTTTTCGTGCCATTTTTTCACATCTGCAGCAGCATGAAAAGCTATCGTTTAATGAACTTCTTAGTGGCACCTGTGTTGCTGATGCGTACGAAGTACATGCCTGCTGCCATCCTGCTAAGGTCAATACGAGCGTGGTTGTCAATCAGCTGGACAGTTTGGATTAGTTGTCCGAAAGCATTGAAAACCAAGGCTTCCTTCACTTCAATATGGCTATTGACGATTAACTCGATGAATTTGTCAGCAGGATTTGGCCTCAGACAAATGCTTTGAGCCAAAAGGAGATGGTCAACACCCACACTGTCAACACCACCACTTTGGGTGATGAAGCTGACAGGATTTGTCCAGTCGCTGAGAGTGTCAATGCAGTTTGCCTGGACACGCACCTGATATTCGGTTTCTGCCATCAAGTTTGGAATTTGGTAGTGGGTACTCGTTAAAGGAATACTTTCGCTCCAGGAAGTGGCGACTGCTTCCTTATACTGCAAATTCCATTCGGTCTCAACGTAACCGGCTGTCCACCTGATATCCGCACTGTTCCCGTCAACAGAATCAACAGTGACGTATAAAGGCATGTCACAAACAGGAGATATAAAACCGTCGCAGTTCGCGATGAAGTTCAACAAAGTATCGGAACCAACCGTTGACATATTTGTGTGTGTATAAAGCGTATCTCCTGCAGGGGTCAACACCATCAAACTGGCTTCATTGTCGTATCTTCCAGCATGCCAAATGATTGTCGTGTTGACATTATCGCATAGCATTACACCGATAGTATCAATCATGGTGGAAGATACACTTGTCACGTACGTAGTGCTTCTCACAATGGCTATTGGCAACTCGTTTTGCTGTATGCTGACGTATGCACCGTTCCAACCGTCACCATAACGGTCAACACATACGAAATAATATTCGCATTGATGGGCAGGTGAGCAACTGCGTGTGGTGAATGACGCATGATTTGGACTCCAGTCACTCATGTCTCCTTCGCCGCAGTCGGAACGTACGTAAACGTCATATCCAGTTTCTGCATAGAGTCCCGTCAAAGTATATGGATTCTGTGTGGTTTGTATGGCGGTGCCCGTACCCTGGGTGAAGCCGGAAGGACCGTATTCAATGATCCATTCGGTGGCCGAACCTCTTTCTGTCCAGGCAATTACAGCAGAGTCTTTGTAAATGTCTGTGACAACAATATGATTTGGATACCGGCAACTTGGAATCAGCATCACATTAACATCATCAAGAAAGAGTTGTCCAGAAGTGTTGTTACAGTTTTTAAAGGCAATGTATTTGCCGGTTCCCAGATAGGTGTCTAGGTCAACCACTTGGTGTTGAAAGGTATTCGTCCATGTGCAAAAAACAGTGTCAACGGGGACGAAACCATCAAAATCATCAGCCTCCGTCATCACACCTACAATCATTCCATTGATAAGTTCGTCAACTCTCAAAAAGAAAGAGACTTCCAAAGAACTCACATCGATTTCTGCTTCAGGCATAACCGCCATGTTAAATGTGCTAGAGTTAGAACCAAAGCACAGAGAAAGACCATCTGCTCCACCGTGGTTTGCGATGCCAGCATAGGGATAAAAGTTGCTGAAGCAATCATATTTGGTCCAACACCCCGGAAACCATGTGCTTATGGGACCTGTGGTGTTACATGAGTTGAAATCTTCGGAAAATGGAATGGAGAGTTTAGCGCATTCGGTAGTGAAATCGGTCATGGCCCATTCGCTTACTTGACCCGGAGCGCACACGGCACGCATTCTTACCTTATAGTGGGTGTAAGGAGTCAGTTGATTAAGGGTAAACACATCGCCTGTAAGATTGGTAACGGATGTCCATACGGAATCGTCATACAGGGCATATTCCAATTCCCATTCGCTTTCGTCATAACCTGGCGCCCATCTCACATCGGCAGTGGTTTGAGTGATATGGTCAATATAGATGTTCGGTACGATGCAGGTTACCGTAGTGTCGCAAAAGCCTCCAAAGATAACATTGTTACGGATATTCACTGGTGTACCAGGCGATGATGGAATCGTGTTGATGTCGTAAGGGATGTCTTGATTGTAAATATAACGTGTGCAATTTGAGTAAGCAGTGTGAACAAGACAACTGTTGTTGTCATAAAAAGGGGTGTGATCATTGGTAATGTCAACAAAGATTAACACAAGATTATCAGTGCCGTTATAGGCGAATGGAGCGGAGAAATGAAAAGTGTTCCACCCCTCTTCCAAGTCTTGATCAGCATCAAATACCAGTTGTGCATTATTGGCAGGCAACCAGGTATATATTGTGGTTTCTGTAGTGTGCATCAGATAAATTTTAAAATGTCTGGATTGTTTCACATTGGACATCTCAAGGGATAGGAAATAGATGTTGCCTGCACTCCCTATTTCCGCCGCTGTGAATATTTGCTGCGAATATCCATACTGATAGAAGCTGTAAGTGGGGAGATAATCATTGGTAGAGGTGCCATCACCCACAGCATGATCATCATCCGCCAAACACCCTGTAATAAAAGAAATTGTACTCCATTCGCTCACGCTGTTGTCATTGTAATTGGCTTGGAGACGTACCACATAATAGGTGAGCGGCTCAAGTGAGCTGAGCATATAGGATGCGTCCGTTATATTCGATACAAAAACGCCATTGTTTTGACCTTCTTCGGCGTATTCCAAGGAATAGAAACTAACATTGCCGGTAGGGTCGTTATCCCATGTAACCAAAGCGGAGGCGCCGGCAATCTGGGTGACCTGCAGATTTTGCGCAACTGCACCAAAAGCCGTAAATAATACTGCCAGTAGGAAAAGAGAAATGTTTTTCATACGATAATGTTTGGTTGATGACTTTTAATTGCGAAGACAACGGACGGAATGACCTCTTACTTTTTCGAAGTTTTGTCTGCGCACCGTGGCAACATACCAGGCAATATCTCGGTCGTATGCGCGGCTGTTATTATATTGGGTGGCAGTCCAAAAGACAGCGAAGGTGAGAAAACCAAAATAGCCCCCGGAAACGATATCCCCTGCGGGAAGTGCGGAGAAATTAGTGGCGTTGTTATTACTTGGCATATTGCCAACCGCGCAAGTAGTAGTGTCATAACTCCAGCTCAAGGCATTATCCGCCAATGCCTTGCCTATATAGTTTGAATCACCATTGCAGAGATACTGGCTTTGGTTGCTTACATAATCCGTCAATTGTGTCCATTCCGCATCGCTTGGCACATGCCATCCATTAGGGCAGATGCCTTGCACACCACTCGGATTGCTAGTACTGGAGGGTGAGCCACCCATCACGGCCTGCCAGTTATAAAGATAGCCGTATGTGGACACATTGCTTTCACTACCATTTGGATAACATCGATATGCATAGCTTGCAGCATAATTGGATAATGGTATTTCCGTGCCGTTGGCGTAACGTGTGGTACGCAGATTCTCTCGCATCCAACACTGGTTACCAAGCTGAATCGTGTTGTATATATTCCCATCTATGTCGGTGAGAGTAGATGCATCTGGACATGAATATCCATCAGAGGTGGTAAATTCTATCTCATTGCCATACGCTGTACCTGCACTGTTAGTCGCGTATGCCCGCACATAGTAATGAACAATAGGCTGTAAGCCAGTAATAAGGCTGGTGAAACTGCCCACTCCGCTGCTGTCAACAGTATGATTGTCATTAACAGTAGGGTTGGGAGAGGTACTCCAGCATACCCCGCGAGCAGTTACTGCTGCTATGCCCTCGTAACTCACGGTGCCGTCGCAAGTGACCGATGTGAAGGAAATTCTATTCACTCCAGTTGTTGTGATTGTCGGCGTGGCGGCCGGTGTGGTGAATTGACGTCGTGTACCATATACTGTCCTTGCATTATTGGTAGCGTATGCCCGTACATAATAATGCGTGCTAGGTTGCAAGCCTGTGATATGGCTGGTGAAACTGCCTACATCGTTGCCATCAATTGTAAGACTGTCTGTGATGGTGGGATTCGTAGAGGTACTCCAACATACGCCTTTGGCTGTCACTCCGGAGATCCCATCTGAAGATACAGTTCCTCCGCAGTCTGCTGCAATACAGGTAATGTTGCTTACGGCAGACGTGGTTACGGATGGTGTTTTAGCGGTAGTAATGAGACTTCGCCGCACACCATACGCTGTTCCCGAACTGTTGGTGGCGTATGCTCGCACATAGTAACGGGTGTTGGGTTGCAGTCCTGTTATAAGGCTGGTGAAACTGCCCATTCCGCTGCTGTCAATGGTAAAGCTATCATTTATCGTGGGATTTGTTGACGTACTCCAACATATACCACGAGCGGTCACCGCATAAGCGGCTTCATTGGTCACATCTCCGCCGCAGACGGCAGAAGAATCTGTTATGTTACTGATGATGTTTGTGCTTACTACGGGTGTTCCTACTAGGGTTGAAAAGCTTCGTTGTGTACCATATACCGTGCCTGAGTTATTGGTGGCGTATGCCCGCACATAGTAATGGGTGTTGGGTTGTAATCCTGTGATAAGGCTGGTGAAACTGCCCGCCCCGCTGCTGTCAACGGTCAAGCTGTCGTTTATCGTAGGATTTGTTGAAGTACTCCAACATACCCCTCTGGCTGTCACAGGTGTCATGCCCTCGCTGGTCACATTACCGCCGCAGGTGGCCGTGGTGTAAGAGATGTCACTGACGGGATTGGTGCTCACTTCAGGTATGGGCACCAAGGTGTTGAAGAACCGTTGTGTACCATAAACCGTACCGGCGCTATTGGTGGCGTAGGCACGAATATAATATCGGGTGTCCGGTTGTAAACCCGTGATAGAGCTGGTGAAGCTGCCCATGCCGCTGCCGTCAACGGTATGGCTGTCATTGGTTGTGGGGTTGGGGGAAATACTCCAGCAAACACCTCGGTCAGTTACTGGGGTACAGCCCTCGTATGTCACTTCCCCGCCACAAGTAGCGGTGGTGTATAAAATATCGCTTAAGGTTGAAGTCGTCACCATAGGCAGATCAGTAGGGGTGACGAAGTTCAGCTGTTCTCCATATACAGTATCTGCGTTGTAATAGATAGCGTAGGCTCGCACATGATAAGTGGTGTTAGGCCGCAAACCTGTAATACTACTGGCGAAACCGCCCATGCCGCTGCCATCGACAGTATAACTGTCTGCAAGGGTGGGATTGGCCGAGGTACTCCAGCAAACGCCACGGGAACTGACGGCAAAGGGGTTGCCAGCTGTTACGTTTCCTCCGCAGTTGGCTGAAAAGCATGTGATATCACTCACAGAGGTGGTGCTTACTGATATACTGGGCGCAAGAGTGGTAAAAGAGCTTTGCTCCCCGTAGGCAGTACCGGCAGCGTTGATGGCGTAAGCCCGAATATAATAGGTGGTGCTGTAAGCCAAACTATCCAAACTACAGGTGAACGTGTTCAATCCGCTATTATCCGTAATGTGATTGTCGTTAACTGTGGGATTGGGAGAAGTGCTCCAGCATATACCTCGTTCCGTTATGGTGGCACCGCCGGTGGAACTGATTTGTCCACCACAAAACGCTGAATACTCCGTGATGTCTGAAACAGGAAGGGTTGAGACACTTGGCAAGAACACGGGAGCACCCTCATTGCGTACACACCGTACCGACATGCCATTGGATTTGTCGCCATAACAGTTCCTTTCCACAAAACTGTTGTCGTAATTCAGACTGCGATAATAGGCAAAGTCACTATTATACGCTGTGGCTGTCCAGAAATTGGCACTTTGGCCATAATCATAAGGGATTCCGTTTGCCTTGCCTGCAGGAAAAGCGGAAAAGGAGGTGAAGTTGTTGGAAGACATATCATGGCCAACCGCACAAATGTTATCGGAAATGTTCCAACCTGTCTTAGTGGCCATAGATTTGGCAATACTACTCGTGTTATCGCCACAAGTGTATTCACTCCTGAGACTTAGATATTCCGTCAATTTGGACCACTCGGCATCAACAGGCACATGCCAGCCGTAAGGGCAAACTCCTTGGACGTGGTTTGTGGATGTGGCGTCAAGCCCCACACTGTTCATGACGGCTGTCCAATTATACAAAAATCCCGCGAGAGTGTCTTCAATGTTTTGTGGCAGAAAGTAACAGGCCATTGACACACTTGTTCCTTCACCCAAAGGTATCATTTCGCCATTCGTGTAATGGGTGGTACGCATATTCTCTCTCAACCAGCACTGGTTTCCTATGGCCACTGTGTGATAGACGTTTCCGTCATAGTCTGGCACTGTTGTGACATTCTGGCACGGATTTGTAAGATAGGGGTCATCTTCAACAGAAACAGAATTGTTTCTACCACGGAAAGCCAATTCCCATTCGGTCAACCAGCCGTTGTCACCATTCAAACCGTCAATGATTGTAATGGACCAAATGCCATTTATCGGACAACCGATAAGTTGGGAGAAGGGTTGGTCTGGATGATACACTTGAGTCATGTTGATCGTATTAGTTGAATCCACCCTGCCATTGGTGATATTTGCGTTTTCATATACATAGCCTTGTCCATTGGCGTATTGATAGCCCTTGGTGGTGTTATTTGACCAGCAATAGTTCCATGGGGCTCCCATTTGATTCAAGCTGTCAGCAGGGTCGCATCCATGATAACTACTGATAGCCGCCCCGAAGTCTGCACCAGTCGACACATTTGATGTCAATTGCCACCCCCAAGGGGTTGGAATTTGACTTGCGCATCCGGAGGTTCCGGTAGTTGTGTATTTATTCATAATCTTGACACTTTGCCCATTAGGACAAGTCAGCGCAATATAAAGGTCACCGATATAAGAATGCTCCAGCTTGACTCGCAAAAATAAAATATCTTCGGCGTTATGGATGGGGGCTGTAGGGGTGAAACCTGAGACTTCAACAGAAGATACCGTAGCGCACCCGTTACCGCAATCAACATTATCCGGAATGGAAACGGTCTCTGTTTTCGTAACGGAAATATCAGCTGCACAAGTTATATTTTCACCATACGCTGTGTCTATTCCATTTATGGCGTAGGCTCTAATATAAAAGGTGGCGTCTGCATCCATATCTGTCAGAACACCAGAGAATATACCTTCTGCCATGCCACTTGAGATGTGATTGTCATGAAAAGAAGGATTCGGCTCGCTGCCCCAACAAAAACCTGTTTGAACAGCCCCTGAACCGTATGTATTCACGGTACCAAAACAATGAAAAGTGGTTTCATCAGGAAACATTACAGAATCCGTAGTAACCTCAATTGGGTATCCTTCAAACGCAAGGATAATCTCTTCACTGGTAAATTGCATCTGTTGGACAGGCGCGCTTTGGCGAAGGTGTCCGTATATATGAGCGAATCCGGTATATCGCATTTCATCACCCAACTCAAAAGCGTGTGAAGATGAACCCTTGATGTTTACCTTGACGGTTTCGGGATTGTTACCTGCATAACTAATCCTGTCAGCCCCACCGTGTCCGACGTTTACCATTTTCAAGCTACGGATGCCACTTCGAGTCTGTATTGATAACACATAGGTTTGCGGGGTGGATAGTGAGATGTCAAAATAATTGTCCCCCGATGTGATTCTGCCCGTGTATTGGGCGTGCCTTCTCCCAGTCATATCCACTATCTGCATTTTAGCCTCTTCATCCTTGGCGGAAAAGATATTTACTCGTGTATGTCCTTCAAAAGGATTGGGCATTACCTTCATTTCGGTTGCCTGATTAACATCCTCAATTCCCGTGCCGATATTCAAAGTGTATATAGTGTCCGGAAACAATAAGGTCTCCTGCCAATCACGACTTAGATTTTGTATGGTTATGCCGTTCATTTTGACATAGGCTCCCTGCTGATCTTCCCCCGTAAATACTAATGTAACCGTATTCTGCGCAAGACAGTGCAAACTGAACATCAACAGCGCAAAGAAACTCCATATTGTTTTTTTTGTGAAAACTGAACCAATCATAATAATACATGTTTCAAATAGCAAGTCATTATGCCATGCGCGAAAATACATAATTTTCCCAACATTTTTATCCCTCACAGTAGGAAAATGTTCCTTCTCAACCAAAAAAAACAGAGCCACAAGGATTGTGCGACAGCAGCAATATGTAGCTCTAAGTCTTTGTTATTTAATATGTTTCGGAGCTTTCCACTCGGGGAGCCCTGTCAATGGGAGTGCAGCGTTATTATTCCCACTCGATCGTCGCGGGCGGCTTGGAGCTGATGTCGTAGCAGACGCGGTTCACGCCCTTCACCTTATTGATGATGTCATTGGAAATCTTCGCCATGAACTCGTAGGGCAGGTGCGCCCAGTCGGCGGTCATGGCGTCGGTGCTGGTCACGGCGCGCAGGGCCACCGCACGCTCGTAGGTGCGCTCGTCGCCCATGACGCCCACACTCTTGATGGGCAGCAAGATGACGCCCGCCTGCCAAATCTGGTCGTACAGCGACACTTCTATTTCTCCGTTGGTCATGTTGGCAGGTACGCCGGCGGCGAGCACCTTGCGGGCCTCTTCGCCGCTCAGTTTCACTTTCCAGTCGCGCAGACCTTGGATGAAGATGTCGTCTGCATCTTGCAGGACGCGCACTTTGTCGCGGGTGATGTCACCCAAGATGCGCACGGCCAAGCCCGGTCCGGGGAACGGATGGCGGGTGATGAGATGCTCGGGCATGCCCAACTGGCGGCCCACGCGGCGCACCTCGTCCTTGAACAGCCACTTCAGCGGCTCACATAACTGCAAGTGCATCTTCTCGGGCAGTCCGCCCACGTTGTGATGGCTCTTGATGACCATGCCCGTGATGCTCAGACTCTCGATGCGGTCGGGATAAATGGTGCCCTGTGCCAGCCACTTGGCGTCAGTGATCTTCTGTGCTTCCGCATTGAACACGTCGATGAAGCCGGCGCCGATGATTTTGCGCTTGCGCTCGGGCTCAGTCACACCTTCCAGTTCCTTGAAGAACTTCTCGCTGGCATCTACGCCAATCACGTTGAGGCCAAGGCCTTCGTAGTCGCGCATCACATTCTGGAACTCGTTTTTGCGCAACAGGCCGTGGTCCACGAATATGCAGGTGAGGTTCTTGCCGATGGCGCGGTGCAACAGCATGGCGCACACGGAGGAATCCACGCCGCCGCTCAAACCGAGGATCACGCGATCGTTGCCAATCTGCTCTTTCAATTCAGCTACCGTGGTCTCCACAAAAGAGGCGGGACTCCAGGTCTGGTGACCGCCGCAAATGCCGACCACGAAATTCTTCAGCAGCTGGGTACCTTGCACGGTATGGAACACTTCCGGATGGAACTGCACGCCCCAAACTTGCTCGCCCTCAAACTGGTAGGCGGCATATTGCACTTTGTCGGTGGAGGCAATCTTGCGGCAGTTCTGTGGCAGTTTGGTTATGGTGTCGCCGTGGCTCATCCACACTTGCGTATGGTCGTCCAAACCCTTCAACAAAGGGTTGTCATGTTCAAAATCAGCCAAGTTGGCGCGTCCGTACTCGCGACTGCCGGCGGGTTCTACATTGCCGCCGTTGGTGTAGGCCATGAACTGGGCACCATAGCAGATGCCGAGAATAGGCAATCTGCCCCGAATGCCGGTCAGATCGACCTTGAAGGCGCGTTCATCATACACGCTGAAGGGTGATCCGCTCAGGATGACGCCGATGACATCCTTGTCGTCGTGCGGAAACTTGTTGTAGGGCACAATTTCGCAGAACATGTCCAGCTCGCGCACGCGGCGGCCTATCAGTTGGGTGGTTTGGGAACCGAAGTCCAGAATGATGATTTTTTCCATGAGGTGTATGATTTATGCGTTGATGACTTTATTGATGGTGATGGGGAAATATTGATGTTCCAGCTGGTGGATTTGCCGTTCTATGTCTTCCAGCGTGGCACCGTCATTGGCATGGAAGGCGAACTGGTCGATGATCTTGCCGGTATCGACGCCTTCATCGACAAAGTGGATGGTGATGCCGAACACTTTCACGCCGTGGTGGAAGGCATCGGCGATGCCGTGCGCGCCGGGGAAGGAGGGCAGCAGCGCGGGGTGCAGGTTGATGATTTTCATCGGGAAGTTGCTGAGCAGTACTTCGCCGATGTAGCGCATGTAGCCGGCCAGCACGATGTAGTCCACGCCTCGTTGTTGCAGTTCTTTCAAAATTGCCGTTTCGTAGGCGGCCTTGTTCTCGTAGTCTTTGGAGGAGAAGGCGAACACGTCGATATGGTTCTCTTGGGCGCGCTCCACGGCCTTGCAGGTGGGCTTGTCGGACACGAGCAGGGCGATTTCTGCCTCCAGCGTGCGATGCTGTATTGCTTCAATGATGGCTTGGAAGTTGGAGCCGAAGCCACTGGCGAACACTGCTATTTTTTTCATGCTGAGATTATTTTGTGTTTTGTTCGGGTGTGGTCACGGGCTCTGCCTTGGCGGAGTTGGGGGCCATCAGGTCAATGGCGGCTTTCTTCTCTTCGAGTGTGAGGTTGTCCCAGTTCTGCATGGCGGCCTCGAACTTGGCTTTGCGTGCTTCGCGTGCCTCCTTGATGGCTTTTATTTCATCGTATGTGGCTTTGTAATCCTCCAACAGCTCGTTTTTGCGCTCATCGGTGAGGTTGTCCCAGTTTTTCCAGTCCTCTTGGGCCTTCTGTTGTTTTTCATGCATGGCCGCAGTTGCCGGATCCGGTTGAGGCTCATTAGCAGGAGTTTGGGTATTGTTATTGCATGCACAAAGTAGTGTAAATAAAGCAATTACGATAAAAAGTTTTTTCATAATAGGGATAGAAAATGGTTTTTCAAAAGGAAGTGCAAAACTAACAAAAAAACCCGACATTTCTGCCGGGTTTTGTCGTATAAAAGAATAATGTAAAGATTATTCTTCGTCTTTGTGTTCCTCTTCGTACTTCTTGATGATTTCGCTCTGGACATCGGCGGAAACTTGCTGATATTCGGCGAACTTCATGCTGTAGGAAGCACGACCTGAGGTAATAGAGCTCAGGGTGGTGGAGTATTTGTTCATTTCAGCCAACGGGATCTTGGCGTGGATCATCTGGAAGGCGCCCTCGGCGTCCATACCCATCATGATACCACGACGGCCCTGAAGGTCGGTCATCACATCACCCATACGGTCGGAAGGAACGAAGATATCCACATCGTAGATGGGTTCCAGAATCTTCGGACCAGCATTCTTGAAGGCCTCTTTGAAGGCGTTACGGCCGGCCAATTTGAATGCCAACTCGTTGGAGTCAACCGGGTGCATTTTACCGTCGTAGATGTTCACCACGATGTCGCGGGCGTAAGAACCGGTAAGCGGACCCTCTTCCATTTTCTCCATGATACCCTTGAGGATGGCGGGCATGAAGCGTGCGTCGATGGCACCACCCACGATACAGTTGTTGTAGATGAGCTTGCCGCCCCAAGGCAGATCGTAAGTTTCCGTGGCACGGATAGGGTATTTGGTCTGGGTAGGCATACCCTCGTAGTAAGACTCGATGAGCATGTGCACCTCGCCGAATTGGCCAGAACCACCAGATTGCTTTTTGTGACGATACATAGCCTCGGCGGACTTGGTAATGGTCTCACGATACGGGATCTTCGGAGCATAGTATTCAACTTCAATCTTGTTCAACTTCTCAATCATCCATTTCACGATGTTGAGGTGTTGCTCGCCCTGACCGGAGATGATCATCTGCTTCAATTCCTTGGATTGCTCCATCAGGAAGGTCGGGTCAGTCTTGCGGATCTCGTTGAGCACCTGGCCGAGTTTCTCATCATCGGCGCTGTTCTTAGCGCGTACGGCAGTACGGAATTTGGGATCCGGATAAACCGTAGGTTCGATGATATCGTCACCCTTGGCTACCAGTGTGGTGCCCGTCGGGGTGGATTTCAGCTTGATGGTAGCGATGATATCACCAGCCACAGCCTTGTCAACTTCCACTCTGTTCTTGCCGGCGAACACTAACAGCTGGGAGATTCTCTCCTTGGTGTTGGTGTTGTTATTGGTAAGGTCAGCAGCCTTTGAAACTTCACCGTCAGCAATCTTGATGAAAGCAACCTCACCGAGGTGTTGCTCGATAGCGGTCTTGAACACGTAACCCACGAAAGGCTCAGCGGCGTTGCACTTGTGCTCATTGCCGTTGGTGGCTTTCATTGCAGGTGCTTCGTCCGGGGTGGGGCAGTTCTTGACGATGAGGTCCATGAGTCGGTCGATGCCTTGGTCAGTCTTGGCGGAAACGCAAATCACCGGGAAAGTTCCGCGGTTGGCGATACCGAGTTTCAAACCNNTCAGCAGCAGCCTCAATCAGGGCGCTGTGCATTTCCTCAGCCTTGTCAGCTTGGTCGGCGGGGATGTCTTCCACCACCATCTTGCCACCGTTGACGGGGAACTTGAGGAGCTTCATTTGAAGCAGGTCAATGACAGAGTCGAAGCCTACGCCGGCGTTGACGGGATACTGGAACGGCATCACGCTGCCGCCGAAGTATTCCTTGAGCTGATGCAAAGTCTCGTCGAAGTTGGCTTTCTCGTGGTCGAGTTGGTTCACGACGAACATCACAGGAACGTGCATTTCTTTGGTGCGACGCCATTGAATCTCAGCGCCTACATCCACGCCGTTCTGGGAGTTGATCACCATCAAAGCGGTGTCCATGACTCTCAAAGCGCCGATGGTCTCACCAATGAAGTCATCAAAGCCGGGACAGTCGATCATGTTGATTTTCTTGCCCTCGAATTCGGCATACATNNTTGTCCTCTACGGTACCTCTTCTGCTCACTACGCCTCCGTGGAATGCCATAGCTTCGGCTAACGTGGTTTTACCCACACGGTTACCGCCTATCAAGGCAATGTTTCTGATTTCTTTTGTTTGATAAACTTTCATCGGTGATTTTAATTATTTGATTGATAAATGCTTGTTATTATTTTTTAAGGGCGGCAAATATACACTTTTTTTCCATACAAATTATATAATATGTATGAAACTTGCCGATTGTTGATACTTTAGGGAAGAAAAGCCTTGGTTTTGTCAGCTGATGACGCTCCAGTTGGTCTCACGTTGCATGAGTTTGGCCACAGTGGTGGCGAGGCGCACGTGCTCGGGTTTGCGGAGATCTGGGTCGTTGTCTAGTACCTGCATGGCCAAATTTCGGGTGTAAGCCACTAATTTCTCGTCTTTTACAATGTCGGCAATTTTGAAGTCGAGCATGCCGCTCTGCTGCGTGCCCTGGATGTCGCCCGGGCCGCGCAGCTGCAAGTCGTAGTTGGCAATCTCGAAGCCGTCGTTGGTCTCCACCATCGCATTGAGCCGCTTCTTGCCGTCGGCGCTGAGCTCATATTTGGACATGAGGATGCAGTACGACTGGTTTCCGCCCCTGCCCACGCGCCCGCGCAGCTGGTGCAACTGCGAGAGCCCGAAACGCTCAGCGTTCTCGATTACCATCACCGTGGCGTTGGGCACATCAATGCCCACCTCGATGACCGTGGTGGAGAGCAGAATCTGCGACTGCTTCTTGATGAAACGCTGCATCTCGAAGTCCTTGTCTTCGGCCTTCATCTTGCCATGCACCACGCCGATTCCGTATTTGGGCGTCGGGAAGGCGCGCTCAATAGCCTCATAGCCTGCCATCAGGTCCAGCAGGTCCATTTTTTCCGATTCTTGGATTAGTGGATACACCATGAACACCTGCCGGCCTTCTTCGATTTGGCGTTTCATGAAGCCAAAGAGTTTGAGGCGGTCTTTTTCGTATAAATGTTTGGTTATAATTGGTTTACGACCTTGCGGCAGTTCGTCGATGACAGAGATGTCAAGGTCGCCGTAGAGCGTCATGGCGAGGGTGCGCGGGATGGGCGTGGCCGTCATCACGAGCACGTGCGGGGGAATGGTGTTCTTGCGCCACAACTTGGCACGCTGTTCCACGCCGAAGCGGTGCTGCTCGTCAATCACAACCAGCCCCAGGTTTTTGAATTGCACATTGTCTTCAATCAGCGCGTGTGTGCCGATGAGGATATCCACATCGCCGTTTTGCAAGCCTTCCAGAATCTGCCGGCGCTTGGCCGCTTTGGTGGAACCCGACAGGAACTCCACGCGCAAGCCCAGCGGCGCTACCTGCTTACTGATCTTCTCGTAGTGTTGTGTGGCCAATATTTCCGTGGGCGCCATCAGGCACGACTGGTACCGGTTGTCCTTGGCTATCAGCATGATGAAGAGCGCGATGATGGTTTTGCCGCTGCCCACATCGCCCTGCAACAGGCGGTTCATCTGGTGCCCGCTGCCCAGGTCGGCGCGTATCTCCTTGATCACCCTTTTCTGGGCGTTGGTTAGCTCAAAGGGAAGATATTTTTTATAGAAAGTGTTGAAATAATCGCCCACCTGACTGAAAACATGCCCTTTTATCCGCTTGGTATTGATCTGCTTTAGTAACAGCATTTTGAGCTGGGTGAAAAACAGCTCGTCGAACTTGAGCCGGAGCGCGGCGCGGGAGAGGTCTTGGTTGCTGGCTGGGTAGTGAATCTGGCACAGCGCGTCTTTCAGCGGCATCAGCTTGAGGTTGCTGAGCATGTCATCGGGCAGCGTTTCAGGGATGACTTCATGTACCACGGGCAGCAGGTTAGCCACGAGTTTGGAGATGGCCTTGGAGTCCAGCGTCTTCTTCTTGGCAAAGTCGGAGGTGTTGTAGAGCGGCTGGAAGCGCATGGGCACGGGCGAGTCGCTTTGCGCGTTGGGATCGATCATCTCGGGGTGCGTCATGTTCCAGCGCCCGTTGAAGACGGTTGGCTTGCCGAAGATGATGAACTCCTGCTTGCTCTGGATGGTGTCCTGCACCCACTTGATGCCGTTGAACCACACGAGGTCGATGCTGCCGGTCTCATCGGAAAACTGCGCCGTGAGCCGCTTGGCGCGCTGCTGGCCCACCACCTGCGCATTGGTGATGCGCCCGCGCAGCTGGATGTAGCTGCCGTCCTCGACGATGTCGGCCACATGATATACATGCGACTTGTCGATGTGCCGGTACGGATAATAGTGCAGCAGGTCGTTGAAGGTGCTGATATCAAACTCTTTGCGCAGCACCTCGGCGCGCTTCGGTCCCACTCCTTTCAGGAACTCTATCGGGGTTTGCAAAATGTCATGGTCGGTTGTTGTCATGGTCGGGGCATGCTTTTATTGTTTAGGGTGCAAAGATACAAAAAATGGGGGAAATGGAGTAAGGGAGGGCAAAAGTGGATTCTATAGAGGGCTGCCAGAGGCAGCACCTTCTTTAGGGCAACTTCATACGGAAGTGTGGCGTTCGGGGGTGGCTTCTATCTACAGGCTCTCGAAGAGAGCCACCTACTGGTCAA
>LXOW01080719.1_pt1 | contig 22458 bp, 26 predicted proteins | sample 1368591 | NCBI WGS metagenome assembly LXOW01 (sample SAMN04884650, study PRJNA319009) | bovine gut metagenome | isolation source: Cow rumen | host: Bos taurus | place: Italy: Legnaro (PD) | collected 2014-07-09
ATAAGAGACAGGCACGGGGCCGGTCACGCCAGCATAGACGTTGCCCCCGGTGCGCCGCCGCATATCCTCATACAAATTCATTCCGTGTCCTCCTCAGCGCTGAAAACGCCCCGTCCCACAGGAATCAAAAGCAGTCTTTCCTCCTGCAGGGAATCCTGTCTGAAATCGTTGGCGGCCTGAATGGCCTTGACCGTACTGCCGTTGTCCCGGGCAATGGTCCAAAGGTCCCCGGAGGCAGAGCGAACAATGAGAGAAGGCCCCTCCGCAGTGGTCTTCGGCGTTAGGATTCCACCGCTGAGATTCCGCATGGCTTTGTTTTGGCAGTAACGCTGATTGGCCTTTAGACTGACAGTAAGCTGCCCTCCCTGTTGCTTTGCCTCCAGAGGAAGGATACTCCAACGCCAGTCGGAGGTAGAATCAGCCTGGCGCGCAAGACGAATTTCCCGTCGCAGCAGCTTATTTTGGAGCTTCTGATCCGGGTCATAATAGACCACATTTACGCCCAGATTTCCCCTTGCTTCCTCCGTTCCGCCCGGTTCCCGATCCGGGAAGATCGTCCAGTCCAGGACCTTGACCGCATCCGGGGGAAGCTCCATATTTTGGGTCAAATCTGTCTCCATGGTATCCAGACAGGCGGAAAGTTCACAGCTCTGCCACTCCGGAGCGAATTCTCCGTTCAGCGAATAGGCGTCCTGGGTCAGGGTCACGGGAACCTCTCCCCAGAGGACCATCTGGGCTGTAAAGCTGACGTTTACCAGCAGACGGCGGCTGTCAAGCTGACCGTCCGTATCGATCTCCACATGCGTCAGAATATGCTGGATGGACAGATAGGACTCCTCTTCCATGGAGCGGTCCAGGTCTACAAATTGTGAAAAAGGAACGGCGCCAGCCCAGGTGTAGACCTCCCCCGCTTCCGTCACGCCCAGGACCCGAAGCTTTAGCTCCCCCTGGAAGATTGCCCGATCTCCCAAGACTCGGCGTTCCCCCAGCTCTACCCAACACTGGGCTTTCAACAGCCGGTCCATTCCCAGTCCATCCTGCGGCATGAGCACCTCGTCGGCAATCCGAACCTCCTTTTCCGCGGCACACAGTGGCAGCCGCAGCGGATAGGTTTCGGTTTTGCAGATCAATCCCTTGGGGCATTCCACCATCTGCCCAAGTTCCAGGGTTGTTGGCGTCAAAACAGTCAATTCGCTGCCCAGATCGGCCCGAATCAGCAGCTTGCGGCTGTTGACAAATCTGGCGTCAATGGAGCGGAGCCAGCCCCAGTAATACACGATTGCATCCGGCTGGGTAGGTATTTTTTTGGTGACGGTAAAGGGAATCCAGAGCTCCAGCCGCTCCACGCTCTCTCCTTCCGCCGGTACGTAAAGCACCCCGGTCTGTATTCCACCGTTGACCGTCACGCTGCCGTTGTCCGCTGTCCTGCTTTTCACCAACACCGTGCCAAAGCAATCTACTACCCGCCCCAGCTCCGGAAGCGTCTCAGGGATCGTTATCTCCCCTGTTTGCTCCTGCCGCAGATCGTCGTACCGCTTTTCCGCCAGATACTGAATCGACTGTGGATGAAAAAGAATGTCCATTTCTGCTTCCTCCTTGTAGGTTCTATCTATACTTATGCGCACCAGGGGCGAAACATGTCCCCCCCCAAAAAGCTTTGCGTCAAGCCCCGCCAATCAATGCATGAGAATCGCCAGCGCCATCAACAGCCCGCCCAAAAGAAAGCTGATCCAAAAGGAGCCGATCAATGCGGAAATCAAAAAAGCCGCGCCAGCCCACAGCAGCGGACGGCACAGCACACGATTACAACAAAACATAATCCCACCGCCTTCCGAAAAAGTCTATGCGGAAGGCGGTGGGATCATGCTATGGATGATTTTTTTGCTTCCAGGGCTTAAGCTGCATGGCAGCCTCATACAGCCGTAGATAGCTCTTGTGCCTGGAAATACAGACATCTCCTCTGGAAACTGCGGCAATCACGCCGCAGTCCGGTTCCTTGCGATGGGAGCAGTCCGGGAACCGACACGCCCCTGTCCAGGGCTGAAAATCCGGAAACAGACTGACCAGCTCTTCCTTAGGAATCGCCTCCATCTGCTCCAGATCAAAGGAGGAAAAGCCGGGGGTGTCCGCAGCATAGGTTTCATTCCCCAGGGGATAGAGCTCCACATGGCGGGTGGTGTGACGCCCGCGGCCAAGCTTTTCTGATATCTCGCCGGTCTCAATGGTGCGGTTGGGGCAAAGCCGTGAGAGGATGGCACTCTTTCCCACCCCGGAGTTTCCGGTAAAGGCAACAGTCTTTCCCTGAATCAGGCTCCGAAGCTCGTCAATGCCAAAACCGGTTTCCGCACTGGTACAAACCACCGGAAGGTTGGCGCGGCGGTAGATATCCGCCAAGGGGTCCGGGGCGCTGAGGTCGGATTTGTTCACACAGACGATGGGAGAAACGCCCTGCCGTATGGCGATAGCGGTCATGCGGTCAATCAGAAAAGGGTCTGTCACTGGAATGGAACAGGAGGCCAGGATTACGAGGGCGTCCAAATTTGCCACCGCAGGACGCAGAAAACGATTCTTGCGAGGCAGAATGCTGGCTACAGTCCCAGCCCCCTCCCCTTCGGGGAGGACAGAAACCCGGTCGCCTACCACTGGGGATTCTCCCGTCTTACGAAACTTTCCTCTGGCCCGGCATTCATAGATCCGATCACGGACCGCAACGTAATAGAAGCCGGAAAGTGCCTTGATGATTACGCCTTCTACCTGCTCCATGACAGTCCTCCGATTCAGGAATTATCATTCTGCTCAGAGGGAGATTCCTCCTCACTGGAAGACGGCTCCGTGGGTTCACTGGTGGGGGGCTCTGTGGACTCGCTGGAAGGGGGCGGCTTCGGCCCCAAGGAGACAACAATCTGCACCGTACTGCCGGGCATCACTTCATCCCCTGCGGCAGGATTCTGAGAAATGACGTGGTCGACCGGAATCGAATCGCTGTAGTCCTTTGAACTGTTCACCTTCAAATCAAGCTCTTTAATTTCTTCAATCGCTTCCGATTCGCTCTTTCCCACGACGCTGGTAAGCGTCACGGTCTGCTTGCCCTTGGAAACGATCACCGTGACAGTGCTTCCCTCCTCCACCTCAGTTCCAGCCTCTGGAGACTGTGAAATCACGTAGCCTTCGGCAACCGTACTGCTGTAATCCTCATTGACTTTGATTTCCAGGTTTTTCCCGTTAATTGCCGCAGTTGCGTTGGCTTGGGACGCGCCTTCCACACTGGGAACCTTCTGATACTTGGTTTCCTTACCCATGCTGATATAGACCGTGACAACTTGCCCATTTTTCAGTTCTGCGCCTTCCTCTGGATCAGTACGTACCACGCGGCCTTCTTCAATCTCGCTGCTGTATTCCTTATCCGTTAGGATGGTGAGTTGGATTCGCAGGGCCTTTAGCAAGCTGTTAGCGTTTTCCGCAGTGTAACCCTTCAAGGGCGGCATCGTATCCGTCTGCTCTCCCAGGGAGATATAGACAAAAACTTCTGTGCCCGGAGCAACCTTCTCTCCAACGGCAGGGCGCTGATCCACAATAACACCCACCGGGTATTTGTCATTGTAAACATAGGAGCTTTCATTGACAATCAGCTTAAGATAGGGATAGTGGTCGGGGGGGATGTCGTCATACACGGAGCCAATCAGCGGCGGTACGAAGACTTCACTGGGGACCGAGGTCGAAGGTACAGAGGAGGTTTCCGGGGGAGTATCTCCGCCGGAATTACTGATAATCAGGAACAGCAGGCCCACCAGGGCAACCACCGCGCAGGAAATGGCAATGATCATCCACATCCGTCTACGTCGTTCCTCCCGATCCTGCCGCTCGTATTCCCGTTCCAGCTCTTTCTGACGACCAACCTGTCCTTGTTGCTTCGCTGGCTGAACACGGGGACTGCCGCTGGGCGTGGAAACGCTGCCCTTGGGCAGAAAAGTAAAGCGAATGGTCGGGTTCTTTCGGAACTCTTCCATATCCTTCAGCATATCCGTTATGGAGGAATAACGAATGTTGAGGTCCGAGCACATGGCGTGCATGGTGATCTGTTCCAGTCCCGTGGGGATATCGCTGTTCAGCAGGGAGGGAGAAAGCGGCGTCCCGTTGATGTGCTGAATGGCCACGCTGACCGGGGTCTCCCCGTCGTAGGGCGGACGGCCGGTGAGCATTTCATACATGACCACGCCAAGAGAGTAGATATCCGAGCGGTTATCCACCCTGGCGCCTCTTGCCTGCTCGGGAGAGATGTAATGGACGGAGCCCAGGGCCTCCTTGGTCAGGGTGTTCTGGGCAGAGGCGACCCGGGCAATGCCGAAATCAGCCACCTTCACGCTGCCGTCCTTGAGGATCATGACGTTGTGGGGCTTGATGTCCCGGTGGACGATGCCCCGGCTGTGGGCGTGCTCCAGAGCCTTGGCGATCTGCATGGCAAAATGCAGGGTTTCCCGCCAGGAGAGGGGGGCACGCTGGTCCATATACTGCTTCAGGGTGATGCCGTCGATGAGCTCCATGACGATGTAGTCCATCCCTTCGTTCTTGGACACGTCATAGACGCTGACGATATTGGGATGGGACATCATGGCGACAGCCTGAGACTCCCCATGAAAACGGCGGCGGAATTCTGCGTCGTTGAGATAGTCGTCCTTCAGTATCTTCACGGCGACGAGACGATTCAGCCGATGGTCAATGGCCTTGTACACCACGGCCATCCCACCGACGCCGATGATCTCAAGAATCTCGTAACGTCCGTCCAGTACCATACCGATATATTTTTCCATATCGATTCTCCCTTCCCGGTCAGCAAGCAATGAGAACGACGGTCACGTTATCCGGCGCACCCCGTTCCTTCGCAATCCCCAGCAGGCGTTGACAGCAATCCTGCTTCCTGACTCCGTGGATGACCTCGAACAGCAGCTCCTGATCCGCCAAATGATTGGTCAACCCGTCGCTGCAGAGCAAAATGCAGTCTCCCTGCCGCAGCGCCGCAGTGTAGAGATCACATTCCACAGTCTGTTCGGTGCCAACGGCCCGAGTGATAAAATTCTTGCCGGGGTAGGACTTGGCCTGCTCAGAGGTCAATTCTCCCCGCTGAACCATCAGCTCTACCAGAGAATGATCCACAGTCACCCGTTGGATGCCCTGCCGATTCATCAAATATCCCCTGCTGTCGCCCACGTTGGCAAAATAGGCACGCTTGCCCAAGGTCAGCACCGCCACAAGCGTTGTCCCCATGCCATTCATTTCCTCATTGAGCTGAGCGTTTTCGAAAACGGCGGTATTCGCGATGGAAACGGCTGTACGAAGCAGATAATCCGCCTGCTCCTGGGTCATACCGACGCGATAACCTCTTTTAATCTCCTCGGTAAAAACCTCGGCAGCCAAACGGCTTGCCACGTTGCCGGAACGGGCACCGCCCATGCCGTCGCAAACCACGGCCAGCAGATCCTGGTCGCCAAGCCTTTGCAGCAAATAATAATCCTGGTTCTGAGTCCTCACCAAGCCTGGATCGGTCAAGCCCCAAGCCTCCATGCGGTACGGCTCCTTTCTTCGTTTGGAATTATAACGTTCGGTCCTTAGAATACTTCTTTCTTAGTTGCCCGCAGGAGGCATCGATATCGCTGCCCAAGGTTCTGCGGACGGTACAGGCTACCCCCTGCTCCTCCAATATCTTTTGGAAGCGGAGAACCGTAGATCGGTCACTGGGCTTCAAAGGACTTTCCTCCACATGGTTCAGGGGAATCAAATTCACATGGGCAGGCAGGCCCTTCAGCTTTCGAAGCAGAAGCCGGGCAGTCTCCGGGCTGTCATTCACATCCCGGATCATAGCGTATTCAAAGGAGATTCTACGATTGGTTTTCTCGTAGTAGGTCCGGCAGGCATCCAGCAGTTCGTCCACCTTCCAGCGGCGGTTAACCGGCATAATCTTGCTGCGAATTTCATCGCTGGGGGCGTGGAGACTGACAGAGAGAGTCAATTGCAGCTTGCTTTCCGCCAGCTCCAGAATCCTGGGTACGAAGCCGCAGGTGGACAGGCTGATATGCCGCATGCCGATGTTCATGCCCTCGCCGCTGTTGACCAGCTCCAGAAAGCGGCAAACATTGTCGAAATTATCCAGCGGCTCCCCAATGCCCATCAAAACAATGTTAGAAATCGGCTGGCCGGAATCTAGCTCTGTGAACATCACCTCATCCAGCATTTCACCGGCAGAAAGACGCCGGACAAGGCCGCCGATGGTGGAGGCGCAGAAGGCGCAGCCCATGGCGCAGCCCACCTCCGAGGAGATGCAGACGGTATTGCCGTGATGATAGCGCATCAAAACTGTCTCCACGCAGTTTCCATCGTGAAGCTGCCAGAGGTACTTGATGGTTCCGTCCAATTGGGATTCCTGCCGCCGCACCGGCACCGGCGCGGTCAACAGATAGTGGGAGGCCAGAGTCTCCCGTAGCGTCTTAGGCAGGTCCGTCATCTCTTCAAAGGAACGGACTCCCCGATGGAGCCAGGTATATACCTGCTTGGCCCGAAAGCCGGGCTGCCCCAGATCAGTCAGAGCGGTTTTCAACTCTGAAATATTCAGCGATTTGATTTCAGTCATGGCTTCCTATCGTTCGCCTTTGGCATATATTTGATTATCCATCATTCTTTCGGAGCTTTGCAATAAAAAACCCGTCAGTACCTTCATCGCAGGGCAGCAAGGTTGTCTTGCCGCTTTCCACCCGTCCAATACCGGGCAGTTCCAGCGGAACAGGAGAAAACTCCGGATGGTCTGCTAAAAAGGCATCTACCACAGCCTCGTTTTCCCGGCGCAGAATCGTACAGGTGGAATAAACCATAATTCCACCGGGACGCAAATGGGTAGCCTGTGTCTCCAGAATCCGGCGCTGGACCTGTGGCAGTCCTTCCAGTGGCGCCAAGTCCTTGTAACGAATATCCGGTTTTTTCCGAATCACGCCCAAGCCGGAGCAGGGAACGTCGGCAATCACGCGATCGAAGCGCCCTGTCCATTCAGGATTTGGTTTGGATGCATCCTGAACCTGGGCAGAAATACAGCCAATCCCCAGCCGAGCTGCTCCGTTTTCCAACAGGGCAATCTTGTGCGGGTGGATGTCACAGGCAGTCACAGAGCCGGTATTGCACATTTGAACGGAGGCAGCAAAGCTCTTCCCGCCCGGGGCAGCACAGCAGTCCAGGACAGCCTCGCCTGGTTTTGGGTCCAGTGCCAGAACTGCCAGCTTAGCAGCCGGGTCCTGCACATAGAACAGCCCCTCCCGAAAGGCGGCACTCTGTTCCATCCCGCCGCCGGAGAGCAGAAAGCAGTCGGAAAGCCAGGGGTGCGGCAGCGCTGACATACGCTCCGCCTCCAAAGAAGCCGCCAGCGACACAGAATCCGTCCGCAGAGAATTGACCTGGGCGTAAACGCCGGGGGCTTGATTGTGGCTTTCCAGCAGGGCTTCCAGCCGATCTTCTCCCACGTTCTCCCGCAGAAGATCCACCAGAGCCTGAGGATGACTAAAGCGAAGAGAAAGGACTTCCGGCATTGTCAGCCGGGCCGGGTCGCGAAGCATGGACCGAAGAAGCCCATTTACCAGCCCCGCAGCTCTTGGATTGGCCAAGCGCTTTGCCTGCTCCACGGCCTCATCCACCACGGCGGAGGCAGGCAGCTTGTCAAAAAAACGGAGCTGACAGACGGCAAGCCGCAGCACATCCAGCACCACGGGCTGCAAGGCAGAAAGCCTCCCCTTCAAATATCGGCTGATCCATTCATCCAACAGAAGCCGGTTTTGCATGACAGCTGCGCAGAGGCGAGTGGCAAGGGCCGCGTCCCGGCGGTCCAGCCGATCCTTCCCAAGCTGCTGCTTCAGCGCTGCGTCCATCCAAGCCCCGTTTTTACGGCAGGCAATCAAAACGGATAAAGCGGTATCTCGTGCAGACATAGGCAGTTCCCATTCGCATTGCTGCTGGGAGGAAATCGAATCCTGCCAGGCAGCAACACAGCAATGTGTTATCCTTCATTCTCAATTTGTATTGGGTGACCACGGAAATAGTCGGCGGCGGCCATGGCCTTTCCGCCGGGAGCCTGGAGCTTGGTAATCAGCACGGCCCCGTCTCCACAGGCCACCGCAAGCCCTTGCTTTGTAAGGACAATGGGAGTTCCGGCTTCGGCCTGGGACGCACCGATCCAGGGGCGGGCCTCCCAGATTTTGAACTCCGTCCCCCCCAGAACCGCAGAAGCGGCAGGCCAAGGGTTCAGCCCTCGAATCTGCGCCAGAATATTCCGGGCAGGATGCGTCCAATCAATGGGAGAAAGTTCTTTCGTCAGCATGGGGGCATAGGTTGCAAGGGACGGGTCCTGGGGCGTGCGTGTAGCTGTACCGGCGGCAATTGCCTCCAAGGTGTCTCGCAGCAGGCAACTGCCCAAGTCCGCCAGACGGTCCATCAAGGCCCCCGCTGTCTCCGTTTCCCCAATGGGGGTAGTTCGGATGTCGATGATATCCCCTTCATCCATGCCGGCGCTCAAGTACATGGCAGTAACGCCGGTTTCCGGCAGGTCCTTCAGCACTGCCCATTGGACAGGCGCGGAGCCCCGCAGAGCAGGCAAAATACTGCCGTGAATGTTGATGCAGCCCAGGGGCGGGATATCCAAGACCCGCTGGGGCAAAATCTTTCCATAGGCCACCACCACAATCAAGTCGGGGGCCAAGTTTTTCAGGGTCTCATAGACCTCGTCTTCCCGGAAGGAAGCGGGTTGATAGACCGGAATGCCGTGAGCTTGTGCCAGGACCTTGACCTCAGAGGGAATCATCTTCATGCCGCGGTTTTTCGGCGTATCGGGCTTGGTGTAAACGCCAATCACCTCATGCTCCGTATCCAGCACGGCGGAGAGGCAGGCAGCGGCAAAGGCAGGGGTCCCCATGAAAACAAGTCTCATGCGTCCTCCTCCTGCTCCTTCTGAACCATATTCTCGTATTCCTCTTGGGTCAGCATTCGATAGGCCCGTTCCGTATAGAGATGGCCGTCCAGGTGCTCCAGCTCGTGGCAGAAGCAGCGGGCAATCAGTTCTTCACCCTCGAATTCATACCAATCCCCGTGTCGGTCCTGGGCTTCCAGCTTTACGTAGTTGGGCCGCTTTACCATGCCAAACTGTCCCGGAACGCTGAGACAGCCTTCCAGGCCATCCTGCTCCCCGGACTGCTCCAAAATCTTGGGGTTGACCAGTTCGACAATCTCCTCGCCAAAGTCAACCACCACGACTCTGCGCAGCACGCCAACCTGGGGGGCAGCAAGACCAATGCCATTGGCCGCCACAACGGTTTCCTTCATATCGTCAATCAGGGTAGCCAAACGGTCGTCAAAGGACGTCACAGGGCGGCATATTTTGGAAAGGGTTGGATTCCCTTCCGTGATGATATTCCTGGTTGCCATATTGTATTTCTCCTATTCGTATCCATTGATATCCACGAAAACCCGGACACCGCGGCTCTCCTTTTCTTTGGAGAAGCTGCGGACAAGCTCGCTCAAAAGCTGCCGCAGGGGCTTGGAATTTCTGCAAGCCAGGGTCAGGCGGAATCGAAATTGATTATTGATTTTTGCGATGGCGTAAGGCGCGGGACCGAGCAGGTCCGCTACGTCGGAGCGCAGACCTCCAGACTCCAAGCCAAGCCACAAAGTTTTGGCAAATCGCCGGGCGCATTCCTCCACATGCCGTTCCGGAAAGCCCACAAAGCCCAACTGAATCTGATCACAGAAGGGCGGGCAGTTTCGCAGCCGACGCAGAGGGATCTCCGATTCATAGAAGCTCCTGTAATCTTGGGCGGCAGCCTGCAACAAAACCGGGTTTCTTGGGGTCATGGTCTGAATCAGCGCTGTCCCCGGCTTTTGTCCCCGACCGGAGCGGCCCACCACCTGGGTAATCATGGAGAAGGTTGTCTCTGCGGACCTGTAATTGTCCACATAGAGAGAACTGTCCGCGTCCACCACCCCAACCAAGGTAACATCCGGGAAATTCAGGCCCTTTGCTACCATTTGGGTGCCGATCAGCACGGCATAGTCCTCCTCCGCAAAGCGGGTGAGAATGGTTTCGTGAGGGTTCGTAGGGGTCACGGTGTCCGCGTCCATCCGCAGAATCCTCGCCTCGGGAAGCAACTTCCCCAAATCATATTCCAGTTGCTGGGTTCCAATGCCCACTCGTTTCAGGTGTCCCCCGCACTGGGGACATTTTTCAAAGACGGGCCGGGAGTGGCCGCAGTAGTGGCACATCAACCGCTCGTTCACCATGTGATAGGTCAGGCTGACGCTGCATCTGGGGCAGGTAGGGACAAAGCCGCAGTCCACGCAGAGAACAAGGCGGTTGCCTCCCCGCCGATTCAGCAGAAGAATCGTCTTTTCCTTTCTGGTCATTCGATCTCGGATGGCCTCCAGAAGACGTCTACTAACGGCAGTGGCGTTGCCGTTCACCATCTCCTGCTTCATATCCACCAGTTCCACCGAAGGCAGGGCATGACCGTTAAACCGTCCGGGAAGCTGATAGAGGGTATAGTCGCCCCGCTGGGCGTGATACATGGACTCCACACTGGGGGTAGCAGAGCCAAGCAGTACCAGCGCCCCCTCCCGGCTGCCCCGATAAAGGGCCACCTCCCGGGCATGATAACGGGGACTGTTTTCGGATTTATAAGTGTGTTCCTGTTCCTCATCCACGACGATCAAGCCCAAGTCCCGCAGAGGCGCAAAGACACCGGAGCGGGTACCCACCACCACCCGGGCCTCGCCCCGGGCGATGCGCTTATATTCGTCGTAGCGCTCCCCCACCCGCAGGCCGCTGTGCAAGACAGCAATCTCTTCCCCAAAGCAGGCGGAGAACAAGCTCAAAAGCTGGGGCGTCAGAGCAATTTCCGGGACCAACAGCAGTGCAGACTTTCCCGCTGTTAGGCAGCGCCGGATCAGGTTCACATAAACTGCGGTTTTCCCGGACCCAGTAACTCCAAAGAGCAGGGCCGCGCCGGGTGTAGGCCCACTCATTTGGGCCAAAAGGCCCTCAAACACACTCTGCTGCTCTGGGGAAAGAGCAAAGCTGACATCGCCGGTATAGGGGGCAATACGAGTTTTGCGCAGGACCTCCTGGGGAGATATCAGCAGCAAACCCGCACGTTCCAAGGCGCGGATTGTCTGAGTGGACGCTCCGGTAAAATATTGCAGTTCCTTTTGGGAGATGACCCCGACGGTAGAAAGAAGCTCCAGCACAGAACGCTGTATGGGAGCAGTCTTTCCCCGGCGGCGTAAATAGGCACCGATCTGCTCTGAGTCGGCGGTACAGGTCAAAATCAGTTCGGTTTTGTCGCTGTTTTTTCTTCGAAGTTCCGCATCCGCTTTCAGCCAGCCCCGAGACCGGAGCTGCTGCAGGGCTTCCTGAATGATCGGCTCTCTGCCACACTGACGGTACAAGGCGTCATCTCGCAACCGCCCGCCAGCGTCCTGGATAAGCTGAACCAAGCGCATCTGGATCGGTTCCCCTTCCAATCGCTTCGTCCAATCCGCCGGAAGCTTTCCCAGTGCAAACACCTCTCGGGTCTGCACCCAGAGTCCGGCGGGCAGCATCGCCCGTATGGCCTCGTAAAAGGTGCAGAAATAACGCTCCCGCACAAAGGCCGCCAGGCGAAGCATCCGCTCGGACAGGACGGGAGAAGGGTCAAAAACTGCCGCAACAGATTTCAGCCCCGACGAATCGCCCTCCTCCAGAGCCAGAATGATGCCCTCTCGCAGACGGTTTCCTACACCGAAGGGAACGCACACCCGACAACCCGGCTTTCCTTCGGAACACACGTCTGGCAAAAGGTAGTCGTAGGGCTTATCGAGGGCGTAAATCAGCCCCTCCAGGGCAATTTTCGCAATCATAAGAAGGACTCTCGACGCTGTCGGTCACAAATCACCGCAGGTATTCCTTTTTGACCTCGGCGGCAAGCTTTCCATCGGCAACCTCGCGGATGGCCAGGGTCACGGGCTTCTCATCCAGCGCAATGCCGAAATCTCTTGCCTCGATGGCGATCTGGCGGGCCCGGCGGGCCACCACGTTCACCAGCAGATAGCGGCTGTCAATGTGAGTCAAAAGTTCACTCATAGGTGGATAAAGCATATTAAAGTGCCTCCTTCAAAAGATGCTGTTGTTTTTCAGTTTTTAATTCCTCCGCCCGGAGAATGGAATGCACGTCCAAAACGGCATCCTCCAAACGGTCGTTGACAACAATGTACTGATATTGCGGCGCAATGACGTATTCCATTCGGGCCTGCTGCAAGCGCATCAGGACCTTTTCCTCGTCGGTGTCGCCTCTGCCACGGAGACGCTCCCCAAGAATTTCAAAGGACGGCGCACAAATGAAAATGGAAATGGCGTCGGGACGGCGCTTCATCACCTGCAAGCCGCCCTGGACCTCGATCTCCAGAATCACGTCATATCCCTCCTCCAGCATTTTATTCACCGGCTCCTCCGGGGTACCGTAGCGGTTGCCCACGTATTGAGCATGTTCCAGAAAACGATCCTGGGCGATCATCTTCTCAAATGCCTCGTTGGAAATAAAGTAGTAATGTACTCCGTCGATCTCACCGGGACGCATGGGGCGGGTGGTCGCAGAAACGGAGAGCTTCAGCTTGTTATCCTGCTCCATCAACGCCTTAACAACGGTTCCCTTTCCGACGCCGGACGGCCCGGAAATCACAATCAATCTACCCTTCTTCATCCATTTGCACCTCTTCTGTTTCAATTTGAAAACGGTTGGCTATGGTCTTCGGTTCCAAGGCGGACAGGATCACATGATCCGTGTCCATTACCAGGACCGACTTCGTCTTCCGGCCAAAGCTGGCGTCAATCAGCATGCCCCGATCCCGGGCCTCCTGAACCAGACGCTTGACCGGTGCGGAGTCCGGGCTGATCACAGACAGCAGCCGTTGCGCCGACACCAGATTGCCAAATCCAATATTAATTAATTTCATTCTTCTTTACTCGATGTTCTGAACTTGTTCCCGGATTTTTTCCAACTCTGCCTTCATGTCTACCACGGTCCGGGCGATTTCAAGATCGGCGCACTTGGAGCCGATGGTGTTGGTCTCTCGGTTGATTTCCTGCATCAGAAAATCCAGCTTGCGGCCAATGGGTTCGGCAGAAGAAAGCATGGCCTGGAGCTGATCCATGTGGCTGCGCAGTCGAACGGTTTCCTCATCCACTGCAACCTTGTCCGCAAAGATGGCCGCCTCGGTCAGAATGCGGGCCTCGTCCACGGTAGACGATTGGAGAACCTCCTGCATCTTGGCATAAAGCTTTTCCCGATATTCCGCAACGGACTGGGGAGAACGGGCCTCTACAAAGGCCACATCCTCCAGGATACCCGCCGCCTTGGCGGTCAGATTTCTGGCAAGAGCCTCGCCTTCTTTTCTGCGCATGACGTCATAGCTCTGCAATGCCTCGGCTACCACACCCAAAAGCTGATCTTTCAACATTTCCTCGTCTTGCTCCGTTTTTTCCACGGTAAAGACGTCGGGAAGTCTGGAAAGGGTGCTGACGCTTACGTCATCCCGAACGGGATAACCCTCGGCAATAGCCCGAAGGGCGGCAAGATAACCCTCCAGGACGAGCCTGTTCAGCCCAATGCGGACGTCTGTGCTCTGGGTCAGGTTTACGGTGACGAAAACATCTACCTTGCCCCGGGTGACAGACTGCTTCACTGCCTGCTTTACCGCGTCCTCGCAGAAGGTGTAGAGCCTGGGCAGCTTTACAGTGCAGTCCAGATAACGATTGTTGACGGAACGGACCTCCACGGTGATCTGCTTGTCCGCAAAAACACCCACAGCCCGCCCGTATCCGGTCATGCTTTTAATCACGGTCTCATGCTCCTTTTGTTCATTGTTCAGGATTCAGAATATGTAGGGACAAGCACCGCTTGTCCGAGGATTCAGACTAGGTTGGAACAAGCACCTGTACCTTTCATGGGTATTGCTTGTCCGCTTTTCTTGAAACAGCATCATCAAATACCTTCACACAGGCCCTCGCAAATAGCCTCGCAGATGCACTCCGCGCCGCAGGTACAGCAGACCTCCTTCCAGGTCTCCTTGTCCTTTGCTCTGCTCGGGCCGTTTCGGATTCGATTCAGGGATGCTTTGTATTCCGCGTTATTGGGTTCCATCGCTGCCGCCTGTTTGACAAGGCCAGTAGCCTCATCCAGCCAGCCCCGCTTCCAGGCAAGCATGCCGCGCAGAAAGATCCATTCGGGGTTGGTTTCCCGATCCGGCTGTTCTGCAAGCAGATTTTCCGCGCCATCCAGGTCATTCATGTTCAGCATATTCCGCACACGATAATTCACAGACCCCTGCGCTGCGGCCTCCGGCACCTCCGCTGGGGCGGGCCGGTCCGGCTCGGAGGCGGGCTCCGTCTGTGTCAAAAGGGCATAGGCGGCACGGATGCTCACGCGCTTTTCTTCCGCCATGTCCCACAGTGGACTGCCCAGATAATTGGTTTCGCTGAACCGTTGCATCAGCCGCTCATAGGCTGCTTGTATCTCAGCCTGGGATGCGCCGTCTGAAACACCGAGCAGCTTACAGGCAGATTTCCGTTCTTCTTTCATGTCAGGAATCCTTTTTTGCGTTCCGTCCGTGTCAGCAGCGCAGGTGGATCAATGCAGTCTCGGCAGGACCTTGATCCGGAACCAGCCGATCATGATGGAAAAGGCAACGTCATAGACCACAAAGGCAGCCAGAAGCGCGCCAATGAGAATGGCCGGACCGATGGCGCTTTGCGTGTAATCATAGGGAACGGCCTTCGCAAAGAGCGTGCGGAACAGAAGGTACAGGACCCCCATGCAGAGGCCGAAGCCGCACAGCTTCAAGCCCCAGCCCAGCCAGGGCTTCCCGGCTTTGGTCTGCAGGGCCTCGATCAGCCCCTTCCAGATTGGGTAATGCCCAAAGAAGCACACAAACCAGACCCCTGCCGTCTTCTCCGGCAGAAGCAGCAGAGCCAGCGCGGAAGCCGCCGCAGCGCTCCCGGCTGCCCAGCCGTATCCGCAGGCAATCACCGTCACCGCAGGAAAGAGGCCCGCCAACGCTGCCAGCGAAAGGGTCACATTGGGGAGCAGCGCGGACCCAGTCAGGCAAATGACGCACAGGGCCGTCACCATGGCGGACAGCGTCAGCTTTTTCGTTCGACGCATCAGCAGCCCCGTCCCCCGCCGCACAGGCAGTTCAGACACAGCAGGGCGTTGCAGAGATTACAGGCGTCGTCCAGATCGCTGCGCTGCTGGTAGTTGGTCTGCCGATAGGGCGTATATCCGCCCTGGACGGTGCGAAGGGCGTTCTGGTATTCATAGTTGGCGGGGGCCATGGCGCAGGCCGTTTGGTAATTCTGCCGAGCTTCGTCCAGCCAGCCCCGTTGAAAGGCAATCACTCCCTTGAGGTAATACCACTCCGCGTCCCGGTTGGCCGCAGTGTTCAAAACAGATTCGGCCGCATCCAACTGGTTGGCGTTGATATAGGAGCGGACCTGAGTATAAGAGCTGCTTCCGCCCCCGGCGTAGCCGCCGTTGTAGCTGCCGCTGCCGTGGCTGTAGCTCTGGCCGCCGCTCTGATAGGCGCCGCTCTGGCTGCTCCGGGAGCGGGTGATCGAGTCGTAGGCCTCGTTGATCTCCTTCATTTTCTCGGAAGCCAGGTCGGCCAACGGATTATTGGCATAGTTGTCGGGATGGTATTTTTTTACCAGCTCCCGATATGCGGTCTTTATTTCATTGTCTGAGGCGGCGGGAGACGCCCAACACCTCGTAGGGATCCTTCATTTCAATTCTCCTGTATGATCATTTGTTCGTTTCTTCTGCCACAAGCTTGCTTTTGCCTGGAATTTTCCCGTTTTTACCGCAGAAAATACCGATGCAAAACCGTAATAAACAATATTCTCCAACAGATTCCTGTAAGCCAGCCCGGGCAGCAGTTCCAGCGCGGCCCCGGCAAGATTCACAGAGCCGTTAATCAATTGGGTCAAATAGGTCAAGTCTTCCTCGCCAAGAGCTCCATCAGTCACGGAAAAGCGGTACCGCAAAGGATTGTAGGCGTCTTTTTCGCAGTCACGCTTCAGATCGTCCAAGGCGTCCACCAGGTAAAGAAATCTGCCGGTGTGATAGAGCACCTGCTCCATAGGTCTGCGAAGCGCCGCGTCCCCCACGTCCGCCACACAGCCGGAGACGATTTGGGCAAAGGCGTCCGCCGTAGCATCGATGGAAAGGCTTTTCTCGGATTCCAGCTTGTGGAGAGCGGATAACTGCCTTCCGCAGAGGGCAGCGAAGTCCGGTAATTGCCGGGAAGCCTTGCGGTAGGCCCGCCGGAACAGCAGAAAAAGCAACCGAGAAGGCAGGCCGCGGAAAAAACCCTCGTCCCGCAGGTTGTCCCGCAACTTTTCATAGCTCAGGATGACGGAGCAGGCCGCCACGGGGGCGAAGTCCGGCGCGTCCAGGGTACAGTCCTTGCGTCCGCAGACCCGGGCCGGGCACCAGCACCGCGCCGCCCCGCGGGGCGGAAGCACGCCAGCGCGTACCAGGTAGAGGAAGGTCATGTCGTAATTGACCAAGAACCTGGCGCGAAATCCGTACTGCTTCCCCAAGGCGCGGCAGAGTCCGCAATAGGCCCGGCGATAGGCCTCGAAGTCCTCCTGCTTCAGCAGGTCCCGCCTGGGTCTGACGTAGCCAAACATCCGGCGGTTCCTTTATTGCGATTCCGGATTGACTTCTTCCGGCTCGGAGATTTCCACGCTGATATCCACAGACTCCTGCACGCTGAGCAATGGGTATTTCTTGTTGACCACCTTCCCGGTCACAGTGAACGTGCCCTTCTGATCCTGGTAATCAGCCAGATCCACCTCGATATAGAAGCCGTTGTCCGCGTCATTCTTGATTTTATCGATTTCCTCCGTGCTGCCCCGGACCGCCACAGAGGCACGCTTGGTCAGGTTTTTTGATTCCATCTCAGCAGGAGCATTACTCAGCCGGATATCGGTGATTTCGATGGAATCCGTGCTGACGCCCGTCAACGTGATTTCCACAGAAACCTCCTGCAAGCCACTTTCGTTGACGTTTTCGTTGATATTGATGATGCCCTCCGGAAGCTCCAGGGGGAACTTCATCATCACCTCTTCGCTTGAATCCGGGACCGTGGAGAGGTCAACATCGCCCACAACGAGAGAACCGTCCCGCAAAAGGCCTTCCAGCTCCGCCATTTTTTCCTTTGAGCCCTTTACGTGGATCGACGAAGGATTGAGCTTTACGTTGGCATTTGCGGCGGTAACACCGCCTCCTTGCTTAAGATTGACCGTCAAGGGTATCTCCTCGATCCGGTACACCGGCAGCGTCATCACCGTCTCCGTCGCACTGGAGCTGGTATGCTCGGAAAAGCTGACTTCTTCTTTATTCTCGTTCAGGAAATGGAGCGGAACCGTCTGGGTCACCGTCTCTTCCAGGTTGGAACCGTCAAAGAAAACGGCAACCTCCGCAATCTGATCGAGTTCCTCTTCCAGTCCCGTCACAACGACCTGCTTCGGTTCCATGACGACCTTTGTGTCCTCAATCACAAAGCCGTCCTTACCGGAGCCTTCCCGATAAAATTTGACGTCTAAGGTTATGTTTTCCAACCGCTCCACTGTGACCACAAGTTCGCTTTTGCGAAGAATCTCCACATTGCTGGATCGAACGGTGTCTGGGAAGGTCACAACGCAGTCCAGCTTATAGCTTCCCGGCTCCCGGATATTGCTCACATCCGCGTTGACCCGAATGGTCGCGGCATTCAGCTTGGAGAGATTATCGCGGGCGGTTCTGATATCCAGATCCAGATCCTCATCGCTCTGCTCGGTGATCACCAGGCCTCGCTCCTCCAAGACGCTGACCCCGTTGATGCTGATGGGGATTGAGGCGACGCGAACGTCGGTTTCCGGCGTGATAGTCGTCACAACATAGAGCCAAAGCAAGACAGCGGCCAAAAGTGAAACCAGCAGCGTGATGATCTTACGACCCTGAAACATTGCCGTCGCCTCCCTTCTTGCGAGTCTTCCCCTTGATCTTATTCAGGACGCCGCCTCGGGTCGTTTCATCCCCAACCAGCTCCTGGATCAGAAGCCGATGCAGAGTCTGAGGGGCCAGATGACGTTTAAGCATCCCGTTGATGGCGACGGAAATCGCCCCCGTCTCCTCAGACACAATCAGCACGACGGCGTCGCTGGTTTCGCTCATGCCCACGCCGGCCCGATGACGAGTGCCCAGGTCTGTGGAAAGGGTACGGTTTTCAGACAGGGGCAGCACGCAGCCCGCAGCCTCGATCCTGGAATTGTGGATGATCATCGCCCCGTCGTGAAGAGAGGCCTTGGGGAAAAAGATGTTGCGAATCAGCTCCTGAGACACAGCCGCATCCACCATCGTACCGGTGGCGGCAGTTTGCTCCAGGGAAATTGACCGTTCAAAGACCATCAGCGCGCCAACCCGCTCCGCGGACATAGCCTCGCAGGCATGAACTACCTGCTCGATCGATTCCAAGCTGTCCGCCTGCTCCGGGCCGGAGGCCAGTCCAATGAGTCCCTTCACGGAGCCCCGGGCGCCGACTCGCTCCAGCAGCCTGCGCAGCTCTGGTTGAAACACGATCACCAGAGCAACAAATCCCAGGGCAAGGATACGATCAAGCAGATAATTCAGCGTGTGCAGGTTCAAGGCGTCGGTCAAAAAGGTGGCAATGAGCAGGAAGATGATCGCCTTGGCAATTCGATAAGCGCTGGTGGAGCGAATCAGATTAATGACCAAGTAAATCAGGATTGCTACCAGAAAAATATCAATGAAATCCGCCAGAGATGGAATGGGGATCGTGTCCCGCAGATTTGTGAGTATCTCCTGTATTTCCTTCATAATGTGCTCCTCTATGTGCGGTGGAGAAAAGCCTCCATATAATAATCCTATTTTATCCATAAAATTATACTCGATTTTGGAATAAAACGCAAGGGTTTTCTTTTGTATAATTTTGATTGTCTTTTTCTTGCCCCTTTTTCAGGGTTAAATCAGTCGTTTTGTCATCGAAAGAAAGGTTTCGATTTCTATTGTCTCCGTCAACGGAGAAAGGGACAACCGCAGTGTTCCCTCCGGCAGCGTACCACCTGTCCGGTGGGCCAGTGGAGCACAGTGAAGCCCCGCCCGCAGGGCGACTCCCGCTTCTGCGTACCTGGCCGCTGCCGTCTCGCAGTCCTGGGACGGCAGCCGAAAAGACAGAACGCCGAGTTGATTCTCTCCTGCCCAAATCGTCGCGCCAAGGGATCGGAGCCCCCGTACAGCGGTTCTCAAAAGCATCTGTTCCCGAGATTGCAGCGTCTCCCGGTTTTGACGACTCAGCCAGCTCAGGGCTGCTCCCAGTCCTGCAATCCCCGGCACATTCAAGGTTCCGGCCTCCAAACGGTCCGGCAGCAAGTCCGGCATGGTCTGGTCCATGGAGTTGCTTCCCGTCCCGCCGAAGCGCAGGGGCTCCGGCTGGTCCAGGCAGAGGAGAAGCCCTGTACCCTGGGGGCCAAGCAGCCCCTTATGCCCGGGCATAGCGACAAAGGCAGCCTTCCAGTCCCGGGGTAGGACTGGAAGCACCCCAGCGGACTGGGAAGCGTCCACTACAAAGGGAATGCTCCGTTGAGAACAGAGCGCGCCAATCTCCGCCACGGGAAGAACCGCTCCAAATACGTTCGACACGTGCAGGCAGACGCAGGCTGCCGTATCTGGCGTAAGGGCCGCGTCAAAGCCCTCCGCCCATTTTACCCTGTCAAACACTGGGGCAATCACCGGAACGAGCTCCGCCCCCAGAGCAGTCAGGGTTCGGGTTACCGCATTGTGCTCCAAGCCGGAAATAACAACCCGGTCACCGGGACGGACCAGGGTGCGCAGCGCCACGTTTATCCCCTCCGTTGCGTTGGCCATAAAACAAATTTGCTCCGGCTCCAGGCCAAAATACCGACCCGCAAGCTTCCTGGAACGGTAGACCGTTTCCTGAGCACGGGCAGCGGAAGCGTGTCCGCCTCGGCCCGGATTCGCGCAGGTCCGCAGGGCATCCTGTACCGCCGCAGCCACCTGGGGCGGCTTTCGCAGGGTGGTGGCCGCATTATCCAGATAAATCATCGTTCCAGCCTCACAAAGCTTCCATCCGGGATGCGAAGATAGGTTCCCACATAGCGGACGCCTGCTCGATTCAGCGCGATTTGCGCGCGTTCCCCATCCCGTTCCGGCAGGGCAAGAGCATAGGCGCACCCCCCTGGGGCAATTTCCCGAGGGGCTCTCAGAAGCTGACAGCGAATGCCTGCCTGGTTTAGCGCGTCTCTTCCCTTCTGACCCCAGGTCACCGAGCGCACGGTAAAATAGCAATCATACATTTTGATCCCTCCCGACCATTCTATGCGGGGAGGCGAAAAAAGGACCCTTCTGCCGAATGCGCAAGCATTCCGCAGAAGGGCAGCGTGCAAATAGAATTATAAAACTGAAAACTGAGAATTTACACTTGATTGCCCTGCTAAAACTCCATCATGTGGCTGGCCCGCATAGATAGGTAGCTTCCGTCACAGAGGATGATATGATCGTTCAGAATTACGTCTACAAGCTGCAAGGCACGGCAGGCGTCCCGGGTATATTCCACGTCGTCCAGAGAAGGAATCAGAGTGCCGGTAGTGTGATTATGGGCCAGAATGACACTGGTAGCGTTGGACAGAAGCGCAGCCTCCACCAGCTTTCGAAAAGGAAGATTTACCGCATTAACGGCGCCGCGGCAGAGCTCCCGGCACTCAATCACCTTACATTTCGCGTCCAGAGACAACAGCCAGGCCCGTTCCTCCCGCAGTCCAATGGATTTCGGGGACAGATAACTGCCGATCTCACCTACAGAGCGGAGAAAGACGCTGTTGCTGAATCGGCTTGCCTCGCTTTTGCTCCAAAGCTGGCCAACCAAGTGGATCAGGGCGGCAGTCCGCTCCCCCACTCCCTCAACCTTGGTCAACTGGGCCACCGGCGCGTTCAGAACTCGACTCAGATTCCCGAATTCCCGAAGCAGGGCGTGGGCAATTGGGTTGACGTCCCGGCGGGATATGGCATAACCCAGAAGCAGCTCCAGGGATTCTACCTCAGAGAAGCCCTCCAGCTCGGTCCGAAGATAGGTTTCCAGCATCCGCTTCCGATGTCCGGCGTGGATGCTTTCAGGTTTCTTTTCCCGCTCTTCCATGGGCAGCTTTCTCCTTTCTCCAACGATGCAGAAGGCAGAATCCCACTGCGGTCATAACCCCGGCAGTATCCAGCAGTACGTCCCGCAGCTCGCCGCTTCGGCCAGGTGTGTGCGTCTGGATCAACAATTCGTCCACAAAGGCAACGACGGCCCCAATTACAACAGGAAGCGCCACGGTTCTCCACTTCAGCAGCCGTCCGTCCAGCCAAAGAAGGCTCCCCAAAATATAATACTCCGTAAAATGTGCCAGCTTGCGTACGACATGGTCCGTCAACGAAGGAACAATCTGCCGCAGAACATCCAAAAACACCGCGCTCTCTACGCTGGATTCCTCCGCCGGTTTTGCGGACCGCATAAAAATAAAAGCGATCCAAATGGCTGTAATCGTCAGCATGATCCATCGCTTTCGGCGGATTGTCATGCCATTCCCTCCCGTCCGTGATCGGATCAGCCGTCCAGAATGCAGTCAACAACCCGGCAAAGGCGTTCCCGGATCGCACGTTCTGTCGCATCGATCATTTCATCTGCAAGGCCATCCCGTGAAAAAGAAACAATATAGCTGTAATAATACTGCCCGGAGAACAGAACGCAATTAATGCTCTCCCCGCTGCCATCCGTGCCGTAACGGTCGATATGAATTTTTGCGTCCCGATAAAGATCGCCATCAGTGCATTCCAAAATGTATTCATAGCGGATCTCGGCCCCGTTTTTATCTGATCNNGCCAAGGTCAAGCGCATGGAACGCAATGGTATAGCCGACAGGCTGGGACGCAGGCGTAGAACCGTCCAAATCGACCCAGATGGTATCCGTTTCCAGATCAAGCGCGGAAAAATCAAGCACGCGAAGGTCTCTCAATTCATCATGCCGGTTCATTTCCTCCGCAAGCTCGCCAACAGTTTGGACGGTAAAGCGTTGTTCCGGATAATACGACGCAGTGTGATACCAATGCCAGAAAAAGATCGCTGCAAGGGCCAGCAAGCTGCCAAGAGCAAGAAACAGGATCAGTCGTTTTCGAATCTTCATAGCCACATTCTCCATTGGTTTTTCGTGTTCAAGCTTATGCGTTCCACTTTCCTCTGAATGATATCACAAAAAACACAAAAATGCAACGGGTTTCCAATTTCCAAGGAAAGTGGAGTATGGTATCATAAAAGCAGTTGAAAACGTCCGGAATAATATTTATTTAACAT
>LXOW01203392.1_pt1 | contig 22457 bp, 19 predicted proteins | sample 1368591 | NCBI WGS metagenome assembly LXOW01 (sample SAMN04884650, study PRJNA319009) | bovine gut metagenome | isolation source: Cow rumen | host: Bos taurus | place: Italy: Legnaro (PD) | collected 2014-07-09
CCACAAGGGCACGACCTGCGCCGTTTACACCTTTGACGGATGCGTCAACAACGGCAACGTCGTCAGCGGCGGCAACTACGCTGCCGGTATTCTCGGATACGTCTACGGCCAGAACAAGGTCAGCGAAGACACGAAGAATTACCAGTACGCCGTAGTTAAGAACTGCATCAACAAGGGTCAGATCACCGGCCTCAAGAACGTCGACGTAATGGGTATCTATAATTCCGGAACTCTGACTCAGAACCCCGGAGCCAACACGAACACCTACACCTCTCAGTTCCTCGCCTACACGAACGCAGACTGCACCACGATCACCGATAACATCGGAGCCGGCACGCTCGTAAACGTCAACGACGATTATAAGGTATTCTTCGGTCTGTCCAGCGCCACCGCCGCCAACTACAACGTCAGCGGCAACAAGATCGTTGAGGGAACCAAGAACTTCTCCTACGCCTGCGACGCATACGCGAAGGACGGAGACAACTACACGCTCAACCTTACGACTGATTCCGAAACCGGAGCTATCACCGGAGACAGAAGCTACAACCGTATTCTCATGAGCGGCGATCTGGCCAACAAGGTTCAGGTTCTGACCGCTGCCGAGATGGAAGCGCTTCTCAACCCGTCTTCCGCCACCACCGGCGACGCTGCCGTCTGGTTCGTCGTAGTCGGAGTCGTTGCTCTCCTCGGCGCTGCCGTAGCGTTCAAGGCCTGCAAGGCGTAAAAAATCGTTTTCGAACTAACGCTGTTTGAATAAATGACCGGCTGCCGGAAAATCCGCGATGCAGATTTTCCGGCAGCCTTAATTATGCCGTAGGCGTGGATGTAATCAATCCGAAGTGCGGCATAATAAATGATATATCGCCTGACGGCGATATGATATACCGCGCTGCGGCGCGGTATGATATACTTGCTTTGCAAGTATGATATATTGCTCCTGCGGAGCAATATGGATTAACATCCCGTTCCTTCCTATACGCCCGCAGGCGTATATCATCCGCGCCAGCGGATATCATATGCGAAGCATATATCATTCGTTCCGTCAGGAACGGATATCATTTTCATCACGCGAGTTTGCGCCTCCCGGCGATTTTTTGAAAATCAATGATGTTTTTCCGAAAAAAAGTCTGCTCTTCACAATTTTTTGCCCGATTGCTATTGACAATCGATAATAAATTTGCTATAATATTTTGCGTTCGAAACAAAGCGGTATCGCCAAGCGGTAAGGCAACGGACTCTGACTCCGTCATTACCTAGGTTCGAATCCTAGTACCGCTGCCAGACAAAAAGCACGCCCAGCGGGCGTGTTTTTTTGTCCGGTAGCGGTACCGTTTCATTTCACTTCGTTAACGAACTTCTGCCCGAACGGCGGGGTATACGTCGATCTTGCCGACGCGACGTCCTGCGTAAAACCGTCAAATCCGAGTTTATCTGCCTCGTCGGCGATTTTTTTGTATTCGAAGGTCGTAATCCGCCTACGCAGGTTTTTGTCGTCTCCGGTATAAAAGTCGGGAGTATACTGCGCCATAAGCGACAATAGCGGCTCTCCGCGTACGCGGAGAGCGTCAAGCTCGCACAGTACTCCGAGAGAGTTCTCCCTGTACCCGGGCAGGCATAGATGCCGGACGATAACGCCGCGCTTCAGGATGCCGTTTGAAGCGTACTCAGGCGAGGGACGCATTGAAAGCATAAATCCTATCGCTTCGCATGCAACTTCGGGATAATCGGACGCTCCCGACAGGCGCCCGGCAAGTTCCGGATCCGAATACTTGAAATCGGGCATATAAACGTCGACGAGCCCTTCGGTGAGTTTCAGCGTCTCAGTCAATTCGTACCCGGAGCTGTTCCAGACGACGGGTATTTCAATTCTGTCGCGCACCTTTGCGAGCGCCTCGCACACAAGAGGAGTAAAGTGAGTCGGCGTTACAAGGTCAATCGTCTCGCAGCCCGACCCGGCTGCGCTGAGAAGAAGTCCGGAAAACTCATCGACGGAGAATTCCCGTCCGAGAGGCGCGCGGCTTATGAGCGAGTTCTGGCAGTAAACGCAGCCGAGAGAGCAGCCGCCGAAAAAGAAGGCGGCGCTGCCCCGCTTTCCGCTGACGCAGGGTTCCTCCCATTTGTGAACCGAGACGCGGTTCAGTATGATCCTGTCGCCGCAGCCGCAGAAGCCGGAGCCTGTCCTGCGGTCGGCAAGACAGGCTCGTGGACAGATATCGCATCTATCGGGAAAACTCATGATTCAAAGTAGTGCTCGAAAGGATCGAGATAAAAACCGTTGTCAGAGAGCTCGTTTGCCGGGCATCCGGTCGCGAGCGAATAAACCGCCGCGGCGCCCGCCGCCTCGCCCATCGTCATGCAGGTTCCCTGGACTCTGAGCGACGCAAACGCTGCAGGATCGGCTGAGACGCACCTTCCTGCCACGATAACGTTCGGGCAGTTATCGAATACCATGGAATCGTAAGGAATGGCTGCAGGGGCTTCCAGGCGCACCAGCGTTTGTTCGGGGCCTCCGGCCCTGTGAACGTCTATCGGGTGTGCGCAGACGGCGACGGGGCAGGGAAGTTTCCTTGCTTCGAGCAGATCCTCTTTGGTGAACGTGTACCGTCCGAGAATCCTCCGGGTTTCCCGGACGCCGGCGCTGTGAGCCGAAGAGACGATAGTACAGTTTCTGAATTCGGGATATTCTTCGCGGAGCAGCCCGACAATTCTGAACATATCCAGGCGGAGTTTTTCTTCTGCCGCTCCGTATTCGCGGTTGTCGACGGCGTTGCAGCCGGCTCTCGTGACGTTGACGGCGATAATATTACCGTTGACGGTCGTGTTGAACCAGGGGCCGCAGAATTCTTCAAGATCCTTTTGCTTCATAAGGAATTCTCTGATCTCGACGTTGAGCGAAGAACCCGAGTCGTGATGAATGCTCCGGGAGAGCAACGGCGTCGAAGTGTCGACGCCCGAAAGCAGAAAGCAGGTTGAGAGCGGCTGGAGTTCGGGGTTGTCGGGCTGCATCGGCAGATGCGCGAACTCGCAGAGATCTGCGTCGCCCGTCGCGTCGATGAAAATCGAGCCGGATATCGCCTCGAAACCGTTTTTCGTATGGATGATAACCGATTCGATGCTGCCGTCCTCTCCCTTCACGCAGTCGCAGATTTCGGCGTTGGAAATCCGCTCGACGCCCGCCTCGATCAGCATTTCCGAGGCAATGAGCTTGTAATATTCGGGATCGTATGAGATATTGCCCTTAGGCATCTCGAAGATTGCGCCGCCTTCGGTTTCCATCCGCTTCGCGAACTCGAAAGGAATGTCCGACGCGAGCCGTCTGCCGTTGAAATAGAAACCGGAAATCGGCAGCACGTAGCCCGAAGTCGCAGTTCCGCCGACGAAGCCGAGACGGTCAATCAGTATTACGCTTCTGCCGCTGCGCCCAACCGCCGCGGCGGCGATCCACCCGGCCGGCCCCGCGCCGCATACGACGACTTCGGCGGATTCCGTCACCGGTATCTTCTTTTGGTACGCGATCGATTCATCGGACCTGTCGCCGTGTATGAAGCGGAATCCGACAGTATCGGCAGCCTGTTCGAAAATCCTTATTATCTTTTCTCCGTATTCTCCGAGAGATTCGAGCATTTTATACTCGTCGAACAGGCAGACGGTCGCGTCGCGCGGCAGTTCGGAAAGGCAGTCGGCGAGCGCGTCGAGGTTGGCTCCGTACCAGTCGGGGAATGAAAGAGCGGAAGCAATTACGCGGTGTGCGGAATCCCTGTCCCGCATTTTATCTCCGTTTATCGTTATTGTGTCGGTCATAGACGCTTATCTCCTGTCAGTAGAGCTGCGTAAAGGTCGAATAGTGATCAGACGTGTAAAAGATCAGCCCGTCGGAGGAATAGACCAGCCGTTCGGCTCCTCGTTCCTTGGCTCCGAGAGTTCCGACGTCGCACTCGTAATACTTCCGGCCATTCTTTTCGGGAAGGAGTTTTTCGTTGTTTGAGAAAACGTCTCCGCCTATGCAGGCGCCTTTTTTGTATTTGTCGAGTCCTCCGCCCGACCATCCGAACGCTCTCGCCTCCTCCTTCGTTATGAAGTTGGAAGGCAGGTGTCCGTATGTGTGTATGTAGAGTGCAAGCTCCTCGGCCGAGGTGTAAGACGTGCCTTTTTCGTCGGGTAGATTGTCCGGCGAGGCCGACGTAACGTCTGCGCCCGACGCTGCGTTTGAGGCCTGAACGACAGTCGTCTGATCGGCTTCGGAACTGTCTGTTCCGAATATGCCGTCGAAGACTCCCGGCGCGAACAGCTTGAGCAGTATCAGCGCAACTACGGCGAGGACCGACAGGATTACGCCTATTTTCCTGTATTTATTTAGGTTTTCGTTTCTGTTTTCACTCATTGTCGTTTTTCACGCTTTCATTTTCTGCCGGCGTTTCGAATTCCGCGGGTTCGGCTGGTTTCCCGGGATCCGCAGGTTCCGCCTCTGCTTCTGAATCCGCAGGTTCGGCGTTCTCCGCGGACTCGGCGATGGCGTCTTTCGCCTTTTTATCCTTCTTCGGCTTCTTTCTTCCGAATTTCTTTTTGAAGAACCGCCCGATTGCAATGAATACCTTTTTGAAGAAAGCGAATATCAGGTCTCCGAGCCGGTCGAAGAATCTGTCGACGATATTCTTGTCGCCGCCCTCGAACTCGCTGCGCGGCAGCGGCTTGTAGGCGTGGATAATACCTTCGTTGTTAAGACTCTGAATGAGCGCGAGAAATACCGGAAGCAGAATGATTCCGATGCCGCCGTAGATGAAGTTTCCGGCGAACATTGCAAAGAGCGTTAAGAGCGGATGCATTCCGACGTTGTTGCCGACGATCTTCGGCTCGATTATGTTGCGTACGATAATGACTATCGCCCAGAGGATAAGGAGACCGATTCCGGTCGGTACGTCGCCGAGTATCAGCGTGACGACAGCCCAGGGGAAGAGCACCATGCCCGATCCTACGATCGGAAGTATGTCGAACACAGCGATCAGCGCGGATATCGCCAGCGCGCCGTCGACGCCGATTATCATAAGGCCGACCCAGATTTCTCCGAAGGTTATGAGCATAATCAGGGCGTACGAAAGAACGTATTTCTTGAGCAGCCTGCCGAGGCTGTAGGCGACGTTGTGCACCATCGCGCTGCGCTTTTCTGAGAGCTGCCTGTGGAGAAAGGCCTTTATCAGTTCGTAGTCGGTCAGTCCGAAGGCGGTCGCGATGATGCAGATGATGACGCCTATCATACCCGACGATACAGATACCGCGATTCCCGGAGTCAGTTTGATTGCCGACGTGGAAAGAGAACCGAGCGCCGAGCCTACGCTGTTAAGCGCTTCGTTGAAGGTTCCGTAAAAGTCTATCGAACCGTCGGTATCAAAAGTGGAAATGAATTCGTCAATCTTTGCTGACGCAGATTGAAGCCCCGGCTGGATTGTGTCAACGTAGAAGTCCGGCAGCTTCTTGACAAATTCGACGACCCATTCGACCGCTTCGAATACCAGCACAGCGACGGCGACGCCGATCGTTGCGTAGAAGACGAGCACGAGCACCATCGAGCTGATTTTATAGTTGAATTTCAGCTTGTTGTGAAGGAATTTCGCTACCGGGCGCAGGAGAAAGACGACGATGCCCGCGATAAAGAAGGCGGTCAGCGCCGGAAGAGCGTATCTGACGAGAACGACAGACAGCCCGAACAGTATGAGAAAATAGACGAAATTGATTATGAATCTTTTGCGGGACGCAGTTTTGTCGCCTTCGGGAGGAAGCATATCCGCCATTGTGGTTTCTCCTTTACGAAATAATGTTTTGCAGACCTGGTAAAAGCAGTCTTATTCTTCTTCGGTCCGGGCCGGCATAACCGACCCTATCCACTCGTCGATGACGGCGTAAACGTTTTCGCGGTCGGTCTCGTTGAGTATCTCGTGCCTGTCGCCCTTGCAGAGTTTCAGCGTCACCGAAGCAGATCCTGCGGCCGCGAGCATTCCGGCGACCTTTTTCGGACCTTCTCCGTAGTTGCCTACGGGGTCGCAGTCGCCGCTGATAATCAGCACAGGCAGATCTGTCGGCACCGTCTCGGGCCAGGTCTGTGCGTTGCACTCGCGTATCAGCGTCATCAGATCGCGATAGCCGGAGAGCGTGAAGAGAAATCCGCATTTGTCGTCGGCTATATATCTGTCGACGATGGTTTCGTCCTTTGAGAGCCAGTCGAATTTCGTTCTCTTCGGTTCGATTTTTTTGTTGTACGAGCCGAAAGCGAGCTTGTCTATGAATTTCGAGCGGTGCATTTCGCCCCTGAAGAGCGAGATCGTATTGATCATCGCGACGGCGGCGCCGGTAGGCGCGCCCGGACCCGCAGTACCCATTATAATAGCTCCCGCAAGTTCTTCGGCGTACTCCGAGAGGTAGAGCCGGGCAATGAAGGACCCCATGCTGTGGCCGAGAAGAAATACCGGCACGTCCGGATATTTCTCCTTGAGTATCAGCGTCAGCGAGTGTGCGTCGGCAATCAGCATCCGCCAGCCGTCCCTGTCTGCGAAAAATCCGAGCTTTTCGTCGTCGTAGCAGGATTCTCCGTGTCCGAGATGATCCTCCCCGGCGCATACGAATCCGAGAGAAGCAAGGTGCTTTGCGTAATCTCTGTATCTCGAGATATGCTCGGCCATGCCGTGTATTATCTGGACTATTCCGCGTACCGGAACGTCGGGCTCGGTCAGGGCGTAAGTCAGTTCGGTCTTGCCGTCCGACGAGAGAAAGGCTCCCTTGAGTTCAGTCATTTTTCGTCTCCTTTTCGTTTCATTCAACCGGCAGGAATATCACCGGCTGCGCCGGATCTGCACGGTACATCTTCACGACGCAGGTGTGAAGCGGGCGCTCGTCCTTCGTCTTTCCGTTGTGCGAGAAATAGTAGTATCCGTCGCCGAAGGAGTATACTCCGGTCTGGCCGAGCGGAAAATCGCATCCGAAGACACCGTTCGCTTCGTCGGCAACTCCGTACTTTGCGAGCGTGAGGCAGAGACCGGTCTCTGCGTGGATTCCCTTCAGCGGAGCTTCAACCGGTGCGATTTTGCGGTCGGCGATGAACATCGGAGGATTGCGGAACTGTTCCTTCTTTCCCTTGTATACGGGCAGCAGATAAGCGTCGAGGAAGGCGTCGTATTCGAGATTCTGGACGCCCCAGTTGGTGTTTCCGGTGTAGAGGAAATATTTCGACAGGCAGCGCGGGCCCGAGTGATGCGGCGCGTCCTGCGTCAGCGGACGTGCGTATTTTCCGAATTCGCGCCAGTCGAATTTGAGAATTACCTGGTTGTCGTTGTCGTTTCTTTCAACGTCGCCGTAGATTCCGTAGGCGACGAAGAGCATATATGGCGAATCGGACGGGGCGCCGAAATCGGGGCCGAAGCCGGTTCCGTCGATGCCCGAGCAGGCGTATCTGTGAGGCAGACCGTTCTCTCCCATGCCTTCGAAATCCTCGACGACGTCGGGCAGATAGACCGCCGTCATTATTCCGTCGCGCTCGGCGTCGAGTCCGGCCCTGTCGATCTTTTCCACGTCGAAAATGCCGACGTAGAAGGCGTTTTCGGCCGCGAGGGCGCGCCCGGTGCGCTTCATTATGTTCTCGCCTATGATATCGTGCTTGTATTCGATTGAGCCGTAGACGCGGCCGTCCTCGGCGTTGTAGGAAATGCATCCGAGGTGTCCGGTGAGCCCCGAGACCGTTCCGATGAGTTTGCCCGAGAGATCGGTTTTGACGAGAACGGTCGTGAATGAATAGTACATATAACCGCCTTTGCGGTCGAGGGCGATTCCCTGAACGTGTCCCTCCGACCACTTTCCGCCGTCGATCTCGCGGGGAAGAGTCAGGGGAGAGGGAAGATCTTTGTATGAAGTCATGGCGTTGCTCCTTAATAGTCGTATTATAATATTATATCACATTTCGGGCGCATGCGTGCGTCGCGCGCGCGAAATTTACGTTATTTTCCGCCGATTTTCAATTCTCAGGGTCAGGACCCGATAGCAGACACTTCAAATCGCGACTGCGCGTCGCCTCGTGTGGACAAAATCACGCTGATGTGGTATAATATTATATATTTCCGCGAAAAAGGGAATGAGTGAAAAATGAAACTGATCAAAACTCCGACAAAAGGAATGAACGACTACCTGCCCGCGCAGGCGGAACTGCGGGATTACGTTATGGACGTTATCCGGGACGAGTACGCGAAATACGGCTTTTCGCGGATCGAGACCCCGGCTGTCGAGCATATCGAGAACCTCACCGGCAAGGACGGCGGAGAGAACGAGAAGCTGATATTCAAAATACTCAAGCGCGGCGAGAAGCTTGAAAACGCCGCCGACGGAGAACTCTGCGACAGCGGCCTGAGGTACGATCTGACGGTTCCGCTCGTCAGATATTATTCAAATAACGCGGCGTCTCTTCCGATGCCTTTTCTCGCGCTCCAGACGGGTCCCGTATGGCGCGCAGACCGCCCGCAGAAGGGAAGATTCCGCCAGTTTACGCAGTGCGATATCGATATTATCGGAGACGCGACGCCTGGCGCAGAGATTACTTTGATTTCGGCAACGACGTCGGTATTGACCAGGCTCGGCTTTTCGGGATTTACCGTAAAGATCAACGACCGCAGGCTTCTGCGCGGCGCGGCGCTTTCCTGCGGCTTCGATGCCGACTCGCTTGAAAACGTTTTCATTGCGCTCGACAAGGCGGATAAGGTCGGTCTTGACGGCGTAAAAGAGGAACTGCTGAGAGAGGGATATCCGGCGGACGCCGTCGGGAAATATATGTCGCTCTACTCGTCGGTTACCGGCTCTCCGACCGAATTCGCTTCGCAACTCGGAGATGAGTCTCTCGCTGCCGCGGCCGAACTCGAGGAACTGATTGAAACTGCGTCGGCTGTGTCGGAGGGCTCGGGACTGAAATTCGATCCGTCTCTCGTCCGCGGAATGTCCTACTATACCGGAACGATATTCGAGATTACAATGGACGGATACGGTTATTCGGTCGGAGGCGGCGGAAGATACGACGGATTGATCGCGAAGTTTACCGGCCAGAAGGTGCCGGCCTGCGGCTTTTCGCTCGGATTTGAAAGAATTGTCGGCGCACTTGCAGACTCGGGATTCACCGTCCCGCGCGCCGGAGAGGGAACCGCTATCCTCGTAGAGAAGGATATCGGGAAAGAGGAACTGCGCCGTGCATACGTTGAGGCGGCCGGAATGAGAGCGCGCGGCGAGCGCGTGCTCGTCACGCCGAAAATGAAGAACGTCGGATTCCAGATGAACAATCTCGAAGCGGCAGGATGGAAGAAGTTTATAATCTGGAGCAGAGAAGGAAAAAAATAGGTTTTCGACGAAGCGCCGCAGCTGCGCTGCGGCTAAATGAATAATAAAGCGCCGCAGAGCGCTGCGGCTAAATGAATAATGAATACTGAAGACTGAAGAATTAATAATAAACCGGTGCGAACACACAGCGCCCTGACGTTGAATAAGGTGAAATATCTGTTAGTATCTGATTTGTGGTTATTCATCTTATTACAATTGCAAAAAACAAAGCGCGTACAGTGCGGCTTTCTCCGCGTTGTACGTGCTGTTTCATTATTCATTATTCATTCTTCAGTTTTCAGTCTTCAGTAAGTCCATTCTCGCAATCGGAACCCGGCGCGACCGTAGGGGCGGTCATTGGCCGCCCGCCCCGCAGGTACGCACAATCGATAAAAGGTATTATAATCCGGCGCGATAATGAATGCTTTTCAGTAATCAGAATTTACTTGACTCTGCTTCGACTTCGGTATCGCGACGATAGTGTCCGACGGCTGAATCTCGTCCGTTTCGCCTTCTTCCGAGGTTAAAGGCGTTGCATAGTAACCGACGTAAAGTCCCCCGTCTTTGTCTCCCAACGATTCGGAATGATAGTCTCCTCCGAAGACGCGCATGCGGCTCTTGAAGAGAATCGATTTTTCAAGCGTCGTGCCTTCGACGATAATCGCCGGAGAGCCGCGCAGAACCACCGTAGGACCGTTGTCGAACATAACGCAGGATGAACTGCCCTCTGCGTAGAGCCGCAACGCGGGTTCGCCGTTCCAGCATTCCACGTTCAGCGTTCCGCTTCCGGTAAACGTTACGCTTCCGCCGTATCCCGAGCCCCAGATCACGACGTTTTCAAGGTAGTTGTCTCCGGCAAGCTTTACCGTGAAACCGTTGCCCATGGCGTTCGTCTCGAGCAGTCCGCCAGAGAAATCGCTGAGCGTCAGCGTGTTGGTCCTGCGGTTGTATGAAACGCCTTCCACTTCCGTCTCAACGGCACCTTCCTGCGTTTTCCAGTAGTCGCCTGCGACGATATAGACAGGCTCGGATTCGCCGGACAGCTCAAGCCGCACGAAGAGTTCGCTTCCGTAGACGTTCCAGGCGGATACGCCGTCAAAGTCGGGGTCTTCGTTTTCGAGCGTCGGGAAGCTCTTGTCGGGTTCGGTGCTGCCCCGGTACTGCACCCAGTATTCTCTTGAGTCGTGCTGCGAGTCATGCCAGTCGTCCTTCCACCCCATCGTGTATTCGCGCAGAATGTGGTCGAAGGATTCTCCTCCGAAGGCGTCGTAGCCGAGCAGGTCGAGTCCGAGCGAGCTCGTCACGGCGGTTACCGTGAGCGCGGTCGCGGCGAGCGGTTTTATGAGGCGGTCGAGAAGCTTTTTGCGTCTTGCGGCGCGTTCCGCTTCGGCCTGCGCCTCTTCGTCGACAGAGCCCGGGCGATGTGTGTATTCGTCGGGTATGACGGTTGCCGGCACGTCGTCCGCTGTTTCGCAGACTGTCTGATCCTCGGGAGGGAAAGAGTCCTCGCGGATTCCTCCGCCCGGCGGCATATCGTCGGTCGTATCCCGCAGAACGGGATATTCGTCCTTAACCTTCCTTGACATTTTTCAGAAAACAATCTTGAGGCAATAATCAGGAGAGCGGTATGTTGTGAACGTCGACCTGCGGGAAGGGGCACTCGACGCCGAGTTTCTTGAAGCCGAGAAGCAGATCGTGATTGAGCGTTCTGTTGCCCGAGAAGATGTTCTTCTCGTCGACTTCGACGACGAATTTCAGGACGACTCCGCTGTCGCCGAGCTCGTTTATTCCGAGATATACGGGCGGCGCCTTCATCATGTCGGGGTGCGCCTCGAAAATTCTCTGCATCAGCGCAGGGATTTCAGACTCGAGCTTTTCAAAGTCGGTTCCGTAGGGAACGGCGATCTCGCATGCGCTTCTCGAGGGCTTGTCGGAGCGGTTGAGTATGTTCTTCATCGAAGAGTTGTTGACGATCTTCACGTTTCCGCCCGGATCGGTCAGCGAGGTCGTGCGCAGACCGATGTTGGTGACCGTTCCGCGGAAGCCGTTGACCTCGACGATGTCGCCGACGTTGTATTCGTTCTCAAAAATCATGAAAGCGCCGGTCACCATATCCTCGATCAGACTCTCGGCAGAGAAGCCGAGGATCAAAGCGACGATTCCGAGACTCGCGACGATTGTCGACACGTTGACGCCGATAATCGATAGTCCCCAGCAGGCGATGACGATCGCCGCCACGTACTTGAGCACGCTCGAAAGAATAGAGATGACCGAGCGGGCCCTGTGGTTTTCGATTTTTATCGCGTTGAGCAGAAAGACGATCAGCGTTTCGGCGGATATGACCGCCGCCGCCATAATCAGCAGCTTGAGAACGTTTGTGAGATTGATTTTGACGTTTGCGAATACGGTGCCGTCTATCAGACCGGTCAGAAATCCGACAGGTATGAGTACTGCAAGCACTCCGGCGCATACGATAAGTCTTATGATTTTGGACTTTTTTGACTGCGGCATAGCGAAAATCCTTTCTGTTGTTGACGTTTATTTAAGGCAATACCGCACAATTCGCGTGCGTGGATTGCCGAGAGATTTTTGTGCCTGTTTTGACTGAGAAATCGCAGGAAAACAGGCGGTTTTTCAAGATTTCGACGTCTTAACAGGCGCAAAAAGAGCCGTCAAGACGCGTGCGTCGAATTGTGCGGTATTGCCTTAACAAGCGTTCAGCCGAGATCGAACTCGTCGGCGTCTTCATCCTTCGGTACCTGAATGCGTGGAGCGTTTTCGGGGCTTCTGAATTCCGGCCTGTCGGTCGGTTCCTGCTCGCGGGCGAGCTTTTCCTCGGTTTCTTTTTCCTCTCCGCGGCGGGTTAAGGTAAACCTTCCGCTGTCGAAGACGTCGAAGAGATATCCTCCGCGCAATTTGCGCAGATATCTGACTGCCAGCTGGAAGAGCGCGGCTGCGGCGGGAATTGCGGCGATCTTCAGAAGTACTCCGGCGACCGCCTTCAGTATTCTTTTTCTTCTGTTTCTGCGAATCCGCTTCGCGGCCGATACCGACGCGAAGAGAACCGTCGCCGCCGTCAGCGCGAAGAGCAGGGCGCCGACGAGGCCTTTTCTTTTTCTGTTTCTGCGTTTCATATCAATTTTACCGATTCTTTCTCAGCTCTTACTGCTGGCGCGAAACGTATTTCAGATATGCGTTTATGAATCCGTCGAGTCCGCCGTCCATAACCGCGGTGATGTTGCCCGTCTCGTATCCGGTGCGGTTGTCCTTAACGAGAGTGTAGGGCATGAACACGTAGGATCTGATCTGGTTGCCCCATTCGATCGTGGTTTTGTTGCCCTGGATTTCCTCGATGGTGTTGAGACGCTCGCGTATCTTGATCTCCATGAGCTTGGACTTGAGCATCTTCATCGCCGTCTCCTTGTTCTGGAGCTGGCTGCGCTCTGTCTGGCAGGTGACGACGATTCCCGTCGCGTGGTGAACGAGACGAACGGCTGAAGACACCTTGTTGACGTTCTGTCCGCCCGCTCCGCTCGAATGGAAGGGAATGAAGTCGTAATCCTCGTCGCGTATGACGATTTCGTCGAGCTTGTCAAACTCGGGCATTACTTCTATCGAAGCGAAGGAGGTGTGACGGCGTCCCTGAGCGTCGAAAGGCGAGACTCTGACGAGACGGTGCACGCCGTTCTCGCTCTTGAGATATCCGTAGGCGTTTATGCCCTCGACGAATATCGTGGCGCTCTTGATGCCAGCTTCTTCGCCGTCGAGCCAGTCGGTGAGTTTCACCTTGAATCCGGCCTTTTCGCAATATCTCGTGATCATCCGGTAGAGCATGAGCGCCCAGTCGTGCGCTTCGGTTCCACCGGCTCCGGGATGGAAGGAGATAATCGCGTTGTTGCGGTCGTATTCTCCCGACAGGAGAACCGAGATGCGCTCCTTTTCCTCGGCCGCAGCGATTGCCTCGACTTCTGCCTCCACTTCGGGAACAGTCGCCTCGTCGTTCTCCTCAATCGCGAGATCCGCGAGGGCTATAGCGTCCTCGAGCCGCGCCTTCAGAGCCTCGTAACCGGCTACCGTGTCCTTAGACTGCTTGATCTGCTGAAGGACCGACGACGACCTCGACTGATCCGACCAGAAATCGCCTTCGAGCGTCTGCGCCTCGAGCTTCGGGATCGTCTCTTTGAGTTCCTCGATTCTGAGAGCAGAACCGAGTTCCTCGATCTGAGGCCTCATATTTATAAGCTTGTATCTTGCTTCCTCAAGTGCTACGATCATTTGTTTCTCCGTGTTTTTCGTTTATTTTCAAAAAATATTTTGACTATGCGCGTCTGATGTGGTATAATAACTGACAGATGATTCAAAGCCGATTTTACGGGAGGATCTGTCATGAATTGGCCCTTTATCCGCAGAATATCCGTTACTGCGGCAGCGTCGTTGCTCGCGGCGGTTTTCTCTTTTTCCATTGCCGGATCGCAGCATCTTGCCGCGTTCTATCCGGTGGATGAGGGAGGCGGAGATCAGGATAACGAGATTGTCGAACCCGTCGTCCGGGACCCCGACTCCATGCCGGGCGACGACGAGTCTCTCTACGACGGGGACGTTTACGTGATTTATCCCGAATGGCAGATGGGATATATCGGTTCCTCTTCGCACAACACCTACGCCTGGCGTCTCAACCGGGACGGAGGTTACTATTCATACTCCGAGCCGATTGTTATTCTCAAGGCAGGAACGCGGATTACCTTCTCCGACGATAACTCTGACGCGAACGGCGACACCGGTTTCGCTTCCTCGTCCTATTTCGTGATTTCATCATGGAAGCTCGCCGGATCCGCCTACATAATCGATCCGGACGGAGCCAACTATCCGGGTTCGGGTATTCAGAATTCGGATATCGCCGAGTATTCAAACGGCGTCGTCAGATACTCCTACGTGACGAGCGAGGATAACGAAATCATCAGACTCTGCTACAGATCGGGTCAGTCGTCGGTTTTCACGCCCGAACGTTTCCCGGCGGTCACTCTCGAATATACCGGAGAGAAGGGCACGAACGGCGGAGCGGACGACGAGGCGGTTTACAGTCAGTTTCTTGAAGAACAGAAAGCAGACGCTTCAGGATCGGTTCTCACCGGTAAGAGAATATACGCTCTCGGCGACAGCTGCTTCGCCGGAAACGGCCTGAACGCGAAATACGTCTGGACCGCGCTCCTCGCCGAAAAGTATTCGATGTACTACGTCAATTACGGAATGAACGGTTCGACGATGTCGAACAGCCAGTCCGAACTCAATCCGATCTGCGACAGGGTGTCGTCGATGTCGGCCGTGTCTCCCGATATAATACTGATCGGAGGAGGCAAAAACGACTTCAGCCACTCCTTCCCGGTAGGTACGCAGGGCTCGACCGACGCGGCAACATTCACCGGCGCCCTTGATCTGACGATCAGGCAGGTAAAGGAAAGGTATCCCGACGCGCTTATCATATGCGTGACGCCCTGGAACACGCCCGGGACGAACAGCATCGGAATGACGCTTTACGACTACTCCAAAACGATGATCGACTATTGCGAAGCGAACGGAATACTCTGCTTCAAAGCCTGTGATCCTGAAGTTTCGGGAGTCGACATGACCGATCAGACTTTCCGTAGACGCTACTGCACGGCGGACGACGCTTCGGCCGGTCTGACGCTCAAAGGAAATATCAAAGCCCTTACGGCGCTTGAAAAGTTTATTGCAGACGGTTATTCAGCCCGGAACTGAATCCGGAATTTCACAAGGCTGTCAGAATACTCGTACGACGGGTGTTTTGACAGCCCTTTCTGTTTGCGGAGTCAGCCGCCGTCAGTTGAATACAGGGAAGGCGAGTCCGTGCTCGCAGAGCCCGTAGGGGGCTACGAACACTCCGTTGACGGAAACTCCGACATGGAGTCTGTCGGGCTTTGTAAAGCCGGTGTTGCCGGCGAGCGCGATTTTCTGACCGGCTTCGACGCTTGCGCCTTCGGCGACGTCTACCTCGCCGAGATGTTCGTACCAGGTCATAAGGCCGAGTCCGTGATCGATGACGACGTAGTTGCCGAGTATCTCGTTTCTGCCGACTTTGAGGACGACTCCCGAGTTCATGGCGACGACGGTCGAGCCTGCGGCCGCCTTTACGTCGACTCCGCTGTGTTCGAAGCTGCGGGCGGGAGTCTGCGTGTCGTTCGTAAGCGTTACGCTGCGTCCGATGCCGAGCAGCACGTTGTTTTCATTCAGTCCCTGGAATTTTCCGGAGAAGAGTACGGCAGACGTGCCCGAAGACGCGATATCCGATTCAAGCTTCGCGAGAGCCGCGAGGTTCTCATCGGTGTAGAGCGTTTCGATCATCGCCTTTGAAACGTCGTATGTGGCAGTCTTGTATTTGTATTTCCAGTCTGAAACTGTAAGCGTGAATATCTTTTCGACGTCGCCCGAGCGCAGAGTCAGAACGTATGTTCCGGCGGCGGCGCCGTAGCTTACGGGAAGAAGTCCGACGCAGGCGTCGTCGGTCTTGTAGAACACCGGAGCCGCGGGAAGCGACGGCACGGAAGAGAAGGAGATTGCGGATGGATCGGTCGCGTTGAACGCCGAGATGACGGTCACGTCGCCGAGTTTTATCGAATCGCTGCCGAGCATGAACTCAACCGGAGCGACGTAGTCGATAGAGAAGGTGTAGGAAGCGTCTCCGTAGGGGCTGCCCTTGTTGGCGGAGGCCCAGGTCGCCTGAACCATGCACTCGAGTTTCGCGTTTTTCGCCTGTTTGAGCGGGGGAACGCTCTGCCAGGAGGCGTCGTAAAGCACTTCGTTTCCGCTGTATACCCTGATTATGCAGGAAGTCGGCTGTTCGGAGAAGTTCAGTTCGAGCTTCGCTCCGTATGAGGCGGTGAAGACCGGCTTTTCGCTCGAAGATTTTTCAATGGTCTTATAGGTGTTTCCGGCAGCGAGGTAGTTCCATTTCATCGAGGCAGCTTCGATCACGTTACCGAAAGCGGTGAGAACGGGGGCCGAGCCGCCGCTGAAGAGATAGGCGGAGGCGTCGAGTTGGAGAAACACCTTGGCGTCGGTCTCGCGGATGCGGAATCCGCTTCCGTCGGGCTTTTTGTAGTAGCAGGACGAGTAGTCGGTCGTGAAATAGAAAATATACTGGACGCGGTCTGTCGAGATTACTCTTTCTCCTCCGTCGGGATCCGTCTCGATTTTTTCGGTCACGTAGGTGGCGAGAAGCGAGTCGGTAACGGCGGTCGCCGGAATCGACGCAGACGTCGCGTTGGCGATAATCGCATCGAACGCTGCCCAGAGTCCGTCCGGATCGTCGTCCTTCGTCGCGGTGTAGTCCGCGGCCGGCGTCTTTATTTCAAGCGTGACGCGCGTCGAAGGATCGGCGTCTACGCGGCTTCCGGACTTCGTATCGTAACTCCAGATGGCGATAAACGTCGGAATGAAAAGGACGACCAGGGCAAGAAGGAGGATGAGATAGTTTTTTATATTGTGCTCAAATTTCATAACCGGCACCTTAAAATAGTATATTTTTTTATATTATACTACATATGCCGCGTTCAGTCAATATTTTTTTGGCCTTTCGGGGCAGGCAGAAACAAAAAAATGCTTTATCCCGCCGCGAGTTGCGCGGCGGGATAAAGCATTTTTTGAAAATATTTTTATTATATGCCGCGATTTTTTACGGGAATCTATTGATTTTTTTCAAGGAAAGTGATATAATAATCAGCGTTGCTTATGAAGAAGCCGTTTTTTGCGGAAAAAGTGGCTTTTTCAGCCATAAATCACAGGAGGTGTCAGACATGGCGAAATGTGCCGTGTGCGGAAAAGGTATGGTTTTCGGAAACGCCGTATCCCATTCCCACCGCAAGACAAACAGGACCTGGAAGCCGAACATCCGCAAAGTAAGAATATCCGAAAACGGAACGGTAAAGACTGTGAGTATCTGTGCGCGCTGCCTGCGCACCATGAAAAAGCAGCAGGATGCCTGAGCATAAAAATCAAGGGCTGCCGGAAGGCGGCCCGGATTTTTTATAATGAATACTGAAGACTGAAAAATTAATAATGAATAATGATTTTTTTGGTGCAGATGGAAGCCGGGCGGTTTTGTGCGGGGATCTGCCGGATGGAGTCGCGGAGGCGCTGGCGGAGAGGTTCCGCGTGGTCGGAATTCCACGCAATGCGGCAATAGGCGGTCCGGTAGGGCGGCACGCGGATTTGTCGGTATGTCTGCTTCCGGGAGCCGCGGTTATACGGCCGGGACTTGCCGGCAACGCGGGGATACGCCGTATTCTCGAAGAATCGGGAAGAGAGATAATCATTGCCGAACGCGAGCCGTCGGGAGATTATCCCGGCGACTGTTCGCTCTGCGCATGCGTATGCGGAGATTACATGATATGCAGAGAGACGTCTACAGATCCCGCGCTTCTGCGCGAGGCTGTAAAGCGCGGACTGACTCTGCTCGGCGTCCGCCAGGGATACGCCGCATGCTCCTGCCTCGCGCTTCCCGACGGCGCCCTCGTTACAGACGACCAAGGGATTTCCTCGGCTTATCGCGGGAAGGGAGAAGAGGTTTTTCTTGTGAGGAAGGGATACGTATCTCTGCCGGGGTACGACAGGCCATCGGCTCCCGGAGGATTTTTCGGAGGCTGCTGCGGGGTGTCTGGAAAGGTCGCGGTATTTGCAGGGGACGTCGAAACACATCCCGAAGCGGGAGGGATACGCGAGTTTCTTGCGAGGCATGGCGTTGACGTGTTTTGTGCAGGGGAAGGAACGCTGTTTGATACGGGGAAACTGATATTTACGTAATTGATAAACAAACGCGCCGGGGAAACTGTGTTAATGAATACTGAAGACTGAAAAATGAATAATGAATAATAAAAGCGAAATGACGCATAGAGTGTAACAATTGTTATGCTCTGTGCGTCATTTGAATCTGTGGCGGGGTGTTAAAAAGTTGAACTTTTTTAACACCCCGATCTCATGCGCCCGCAGGCGCAATTCATGGCGCGTCAGCGCCAATTCATGCAACGCAGTTGCAATTCATGCGCGTAGCGCAATTCATGGCGCCTCGGCGCCAATTCATGCGCGAAGCGCAATTCATGCCGCGCAGCGGCAATTCATGCGCCCGCAGGCGCGTTTTCATTAGCTGCCTCAGGCAGCGTCTTCATCAACGAAGCGTCTTCATTTCCCAAACAGTCCCGTCGATATATAATGTTCTCCCGTATCCGGAAGAACCGCGACGATCGTTTTTCCGGCGTTTTCGGGAAGCGCGGCAAGTTTCAGGGCGGCCGATAAAGCGCAGCCGGATGACACTCCGACGAGCAGGCCGTAATCGGCGGCAAATTTCGCCGCCGTCTGCGACGCTTCTTCGTCGGTTACAGTCAGAACCTCGTCGACGACCGACGGATCGTAGTTCGCGGGTATGAAATTCGCTCCGATCCCGGCAATCGCGTGTTTTCCCGCTCTGCCTTCGGTAATCAGCGGGGAGGAGGCCGGCTCGCAGCCGACGGCGCGGAGGCCCGGTATCATCTTCTTCAGGTATTTTGCGCTTCCGCAGAGCGTACCGCCGGTGCCGATACCGGCGACGAGTATATCGACTTTACCCTCTGTATCCTTGTATATCTCGGGACCGGTCGTCAGCTCGTGCGCCTCGGGGTTCGCGGGATTGTCGAACTGCGAGGCGACGAAAGACCCCGGAGTCTGCGCGTGGATTCTTTCCGCTTCTTCGGCGGCCGCGCTCATGCCTCCGGCGTCCGGCGTAAGAATCACTTCGGCTCCGTAGGCGCGCATCAGGTCGACTCTTTCGCGGCTCATGCTGTCTGGCATAACGATTATTACCCTGTATCCTGCGGCCCTGCCGTAGGCGGCAAGTCCGATTCCGGTGTTTCCGCTCGTCGCCTCGATGATGACGCCGCCGTCCGGAAGGCGTCCGTCCTCCTTCGCGCGTCTGATGATGTTCAGAGCCACGCGGTCCTTCGCGCTTCCCGCCGGATTGAACAATTCAAGCTTGCAGAGTATTCTCGCTTGTGTTTTGCCCGGGTAAACCTCGAGCAGCGGCGTCGATCCGCAGAGAGAGGCCGCGTCTTTGTAAATCTTTCCGCGCCCCGGTAACGCTGAAAAATCGGGTATCCGTACGGCCGGTTCTTCATGATATCCGTAGGGCTCGAGAGCCGGCGGCTCGCCGGCGCCGCATATTTCTCCATCCGACGTGAACTTTATAACCGCGCAGGTCGTTTTGCCGCTGCGCGAAGGGAAGAATGACGCCGCAGCGACGCGCGGTGATTTCTCCCGCCTTACGGCGTCGAGCGCGACGCAGAGAGCGGGAGAGGCGCCGTCGTTTCCGACCGATCCGCATACCGCGTAAATCGCGTCAGAGTCGTCAAAAGCAGCCGAAAGTCCTTCGTATACGTCGCCCGAAATAAATCCTCCCGACGCGCGCACCGCGTCTTCGGAATATACTCTTCCGTCGTCAGGAAGGCAGATTTCAGAAGATCCGGACGATATTTTCGCGCGGCGGAAAAGCATCACGTCTGACAGATGTTTTCTCGTGATTTTCAGCTGTCCCGACGGATATTCGATAACCGCTGCGTCGCGCTCAGAATATTTCGTCGCGATCTGCCGGGCTCTGAATCCGAGACGCGCGGCCTCGTCGAGCGCCGCTCTGATATCCGCCGACTTCATGGCGAGCACAAACGCAGGAGCGTACGACAAGAGAGCCGCGTCGGGGCTTTCGGGTTTGCCCGGAAGCAGGTCGATACGGAGTCTGAAAGAGCCGAGTCCTTCGAACAAGTCGAAGAGCAGTCCGTCACCGCCGCACGAAATTACGCGTGCGCGGCCTTTTTCAATCAGCCGGGCGGCAAAAAGCTCCGCGGCTTTTATGAATTCGTAAGGCCGCACGTCTTCCGACGGGAAAACGAACACCGCTGCGTCGGGCTGTATCGGCGCGGGACGCGGCGGATTTCTGCTGACGCCGATTCTGAAATCTCCGGCGAACAGGACGGTCGACTCGCACGACGGAAAAGCGGGGAAGACGGGACGCTCTGCTTCGCAGATTTCAAAAACGTCGGATCCCGGAATGGCGCGTCCGCCCGTCGCCGAGTATTCCGCAAGCCGCGAAATCGAGAGACCGGCCGGATTCTTCCGCGCAAGACCTGAAGCCGAAACGAGCTTCGAAAAGGCCGCCTTCTGTGTCTTTGTACCGAATGATATTTCTCCGGTGAGAGGGACGCTGTCGGCGCCCGACGTAAGCTTTGCGACCTCGGCGTCGAACCTGAGTCCGGCGACGGTAGGATCGGCCTTCTGAGCGAGATACGCTTGCCTTATCGCGTCCATTCTCAGGGCGTCGAGGCCGAGCCCGAGATCCTTTGAAATATAATCGAGACGGTCGGTTCCGAAGCTTCTGAAGCCGGCTATTATTCCTTTTTTACCGTCGTTGACAATCATATGAAAATCCTCCGTATCCGCACGTGCCCGATGAAGACGATGCAGAAAAATCATTAATGTATATTAAGACTTGTATTGTTTATCTGCTGCGGCTCAGCGCGTCCCGGCGTCAGTCGGGCAGGGAATCGCACGGCAGACTGAGCCGTCGTTTCCCGTCACTCGGCAGTTAATTATCCGGCCGCGCAATTCTCCCGGATTCTCGCAGACTACCTCCGCAAAATTGTCCGAATGTCCCGTCCAGACGCAGCCCTCGCGTGTCTCGAAGAGAACGGGCAGGGTTTCGCCGGTCAGCCCGTCGAGGAGTTCGCGTCTTTTAGCCGCGGCGTCGGAATAGAGGATTCCGACCCGTTTTTTCTTTTCCTCGGGCGGGATTTTTCCGCTCATCGAAGCGGCGGGCGTGCCCGATCTTGCCGAGAAGGGAAATACGTGCGCTCCGATAAAGGGGAATTCTCTTATCACGTTGCGCGTCATTTCGAAATCTTCTTCAGTCTCTCCCGGAAAACCGACGATGAAGTCGCCCGAGAACATCGTGCCGGGGAAGATATCCCGGGCTCTCGAAAGTGCTCTGTGCAGCTGCTCAGAGTTATATCCCCGTCTCATTGCGGCAAGAACGGCGCTTGAGCCGCTCTGGACCGACAGATGATAGTGCCTCGCAAGCGACGATAGTCCGGATACCGCCTCGGGGAAACCGCCGAGAAAGAGGGAAGGATCGAGCGAACTCAGGCGGAATCTGACGCCGCTGCCGGCGCAGGCTGCGTCGAGTTCGCGCAACAGCCGTCCGAGCGACGTCCCGGGAATATCGGCGCCGTAAGACGCAATCTCGATTCCCGTCAATACGATCTCGCGGCAGCCTGCCTCGCAGAAGGATACCGCCTCGCGGATCACTTCGTCCGCCGGCTTCGATCTGACCTTTCCGCGTGCGCCGCGTATCGCGCAGTATGAGCAGCTGCGGTTGCAGCCGTCTTCGATTTTGAGATATCTCCTCGTCCTCGGGAAAGAGGAGAGCGTCATCTTTTCAAATCCGTCGGAGTCAGGCTTTTCAACGTGAATTACGGCCTGTCCGCGGTTCGACGTCAGTTCGGCGGCAAGTTTCGCCGCACGGAGTTTCCCCGCGTTTCCGATAACCGCCGCGACTCCGGGCAGCGCCNNGTGCATCCCGCCACGATGACCGGGGCGTCGGGGTTGCGCCGCGCGAGCTGTCGGATCATCTGACAGGATTTGCGGTCGGCCTCGGCAGTCACGGTGCAGGTGTTGACTATATATACGTCGCAGACCTCGTCTGCGCTGCGCACCGAGAGACCGAGACGTTCGCATTCTTCGGCGATAGCTTCGCTCTCGTACTGGTTGACCTTGCATCCGAGCGTTAGTATTCCGACCTTTCTCTCCATCAGCTTCTCCTCCTTCCGGACCATCGTTTCCGGGCGCGAGACAGCCCTTTCGGGTTCCCGCTCCGGCAAATACATATATATTTTATCATTATTCCGTCTCCGTGTAAATAAAAAAATACTTTTTTCGCTCTTTGTCTTGAAACAAAGCCCGGTTTAGAGTATAATAATTACGGCGGCTTCCGAAGCAGAGATTCCGGACGCCGCAAAGCAACAATAAAAAAAGGAGTTCTGCAAATGAGTACCCTTCACGTTGTCGACCACCCCCTTATCCAGCAC
>LXOW01375409.1_pt1 | contig 22453 bp, 19 predicted proteins | sample 1368591 | NCBI WGS metagenome assembly LXOW01 (sample SAMN04884650, study PRJNA319009) | bovine gut metagenome | isolation source: Cow rumen | host: Bos taurus | place: Italy: Legnaro (PD) | collected 2014-07-09
ACTCTTCCGTCTTGCAATACCTCCCGCTCACCTCATCGAAGACGATATGCCCGCGTTTCACCCATTGGCGCAGGGTGGCGTCGCCATCATCCAAGCGTCCTTGACTTTGCCGCATTGTGCGGTATTGTTCGCGTGTGAACTCGTCAGGCAGTAACGCTAACAGGTTCTTTGGTCCCGACTGTCGCTGCATCTCCACCTCGTCGCGAAGCTCCTTCTCTAACTGTTGCCCGAAGTAGAGCATTTTGCACCACAGGTTGTACTGCTGGCTCCAGCGCACGAAGTCGGCAAGGCTTTCGTCCCACTTGTAGCCGTGCGCCACATAGAGCACCATCCCTTTGAGCCAGGCAATCACGTTGGCGCGGTAGCTCAGCACGCGATAGGCCTCCGAGTCGTAGAGTTGTGCCATAGTGTGGTTCTCCTTCTTCATCTCCAAAGCCAACCTTGTGGCTTGCGGGCATTCTATCAGTCCGTTGGCAACCTCCAAGCGGTCGATGTAGGGCTTCAGTTCAGCGGCAAACTGTTGGTCGTAGATGCCCAGGATAGGGGCTTCGTCGTCGTTGTCGTCATTGCGGATGATGGTCGAAACATCCAGTCGGCTCAAGGTGCCGTCGTTCACCATCTTGCCTAAGAAACGCTTGGCATTGGGAGGTGTAGTGCTTGCGTTGAAGTTCCAGCGCAGCGGGGCGATGCCTGACACCGAGTCGGTTCCTACACGCTCCTGACCGGCCATGGAGTTGTCGAACGCCTTGCGGATTAGCAAGCCCACTTCCTCGACGGAACCTCTNNTGGTTGAAGACCGCGTCGGTCAGGTTGTCGACGAGCATCTGGATGCAGATGTCGGTCGGGCGTGGGTCTCTCCTCTGTTTGCCGGGGTTTCTCTGCTTCCAGTCAGCCTCACGTTGACGGTTGGGGATGTCGCGCTGGCGGATGTCCTCCATGATGTATTCGATGGGCTTCTTGATGGTGCCTTTACCAATCGACTGGCGGCCAATCAGCACGTTCATGAAGGTGGCCTCATGCTCCACATTGTCCCAGTAGCGGAACTTCACCCCGTGCAGGTGTGCGCCCAAGGCGGGGAACACCGCGTTGGCCACAGCGGGCTTGTAGAACCAAGGCACGTTCTTGGTGAGCAGCTTGACCAAGGGCGGCAGATTCTTGGGCATCTCGGGCGGCGTGTTCAGCGTGCCTCCGCAGGCTTTTACGGCTGAGATTGACTTCAGCGCGGCTAAAACTTGTTTCATACGGTAGGGCATACCCTTTTGAGGCTCCTTCAGGGCGTTCTCTAAGGTCTTGCGCCATTCAAGCTCGTCTTCCTGGGTGCATACGCCTTCGGCGTTCTTCCAGTAGTTGGGGATGACCTGCATCAGTTGCTCCAGCGAGAAGCCGCAGATGCTTCGCATCATCGTGGCTAACTCGAAGGTCAGCGCGTTGCGGTCGCTTTCCACGGGCGTCTTGCCGTCGTTGAAGAGCTCCCAGTACTTGGCGATGATGTCGGTGTAGTGGATGCCGTTGTAGGATAGACTTGTTGTTTCCGAACTGTCACACTGTAACGCTGTCACGCTTGCCTCAGTGTTTTTGTTGTTTGTAGACATTGTGTTTGAGTGTTGTGAGAAGAAGGTCGGATTCTTTGGCCATTTACTCGAGAACATCCTCCTCACTTCGACTCGGGGTTTTGTGTCACTATTGACGCTGCAAAAATATAGCGACAAAAACGAACGTACCCCCTACGCAGAGGGTACGCGTAGGGGGTACGGATTATAATAATACGCTAAAAATCAGTTTAATATCTTTTTCAGTTCATCTTGAAACTCCAACGACTTCCTTTGGTTGAGTGCCGTATTGTAGTCGCCGCGCATATTCTTACGGTGCCAAAGGCTTTCGAACACCTTCCATTTGTTGGTGATACCGATGCGTTGGGCCAGCGCGTCAGCCATCAGGGCCGCCTTCGGACGCGAGACGGTAGGCTGTCCGTCTTCGTTCACCCATCCGGCTCGCTTGACTTTCTCCCACAGCGGGCTTGCGGCCAATGCTTCGGGTATTTCGTATCCGTTCCCTTCCTTGTTGTCGCCGGCCAAAGCGTCTTCCTTCTTGTTGCCGTAGTTGATCTGTATGCCGATGCCGCCAGGCTCGATGTTGCCAATCTCGTTCTCCACGTACTTGTAGGCCACATTGTCGCCCAGGACAATGGTGTTGTCGTTTCCTGCGTTTTTCAGCAGCTTTTGCAAAAAGTCTTCGTCAATAGGTTTCATAATGATGATTATTTGTTCACGACAATTCCCGATCCGCCAGCGTCCACATGCCCCACTTCGTTCTGCACAAACTTTTTTTCGATGTGGTCGCCGTAATAGACGGTATTTGTTGCGGCCTTTATCATGGCCTCCATCCGGGCTTGTTCCATATTCTGACGTGCTTGTATCTTTTCCCGTTCGATTTCCTCCAAGGCAAGGATAGCCTCAGCCGCATAGGGTGACCAGTCTTTGTCTTTGGCTAACAGCGTGTTCAGCTTGTTCAGATAGTCCTTCACCGCGTCCATATCATAGAAGTCCAAGAGTTCCACAAGCCGTTGCACATAACCGTCAAACAGTTGCTTTTTGACCGCAGCAACCACCTCAGGCGCGACAGCTTCCTCATGAGGAAGTCTCACATATTTGATATGGGTCTGTGCGCTATCCATGGGTTTCTATTTTGGTTTGGCGGTTTTTGTTCTAAGGTTCTCCCGCCACACAACTGTCGTCTTGGGGTCAGAATGCCTACATCAAGGGAACCAACAAGTTAAGGCTTTCGGCGTGTAGCAGTTTATTTCGCTACAAAGATACGGCATTTCCCGCATACAGAGGCTAAAAAGTTAGTTATATAAATAACTTTTTGTGTTTAGCTCATTTCAAACACTTTAAAGCGCAAAAAATGCACGGGATGGTGCATCGGAAATCAGCTTTATTGTACCTTTATTCCTCAGCTGCCGCAAAAAGCGGTGGAGGTCGGTCAGGTCAAGGGTGTTTATGTAGTCGAAATTGCGCATGTTATTTTTATGGTGACAAATGGAACATCAGTTCTTCTTTTTTATCATTATCGTATGCTATTCCCGTCTTTTCCAACAATTTGATCACAAATTCTTGGTCGGGTTGGCCCATAGTAAGACGATATAGTGACAGTTGCATGATAAGTCTATGGTAAAGTCCTGTATCAAAACTCATAGGATACATAAGGAATATGTTTTCTATTTTTTCAACATACTCGTTTTCAATCACTTCTTTAGGGAGGCACCAATAAGGCACCATGTCATTATATTGATTTGGTGTTTTGTGCCATTCATTATAAACTGTATCAAATGCATTTTTCCAACAGCGTTCACCTTGGTTCAGACGTGCCACATTGCGTCTGATAGCAAGACATTCATAACGATCAATGCGTCCTGAACGCTGTTCAAGGTCTACAGGATTTGTTGGCAGATTCCAATGGACGATTTTTCTGCAATAGAGATGAAAGTCAAGACCTTCCTGCCCCACCGAGGTAGATACCAAAACAAACGGACGGAAAGGAGAATTGAAAGCAGACTGCACATTTATTTTATGCGCTGCATCTTTATCGTCAGTCTTGAGTTTGGCATAATCGCAAGCAAACCATCTTTGAATAGGGGTCTTCTTACTGCTTGCCGTCCAAAATGACTCATCGGTATCTATATCAAGTGGCGAACGGTCAATAATGGCACTGCTCATTTTTTTCCAAAGATTATTCTTGTCTTTCTCTTCCATTGCCAAGTTATAGCCCATCACAAAAGCATACTCATCCAACACTGCTTGTAGGTTGCCATTTACGCAGTATTCAATAACCCGTTCGTACACTCTACCATTTTGGGCGTTCTTTTTAATAATACCTTGGCTTTCATCATTACCCAGCATATTAACAAATGAATTGGCAAAAACATAAATGCTACTCTTACAACACTCCTCATAATTGTCACCGTAATCTTTGCCAAAACAACGCCGCAAGCATATTCCAGGTGAAGCGATAATGATATTCACGATAAAATCCAATGTACGCTTATCAACGACAATCCCGGGAACATCAGAGTCACTATCCATTTGTCGCAGAATGTTTAGGATATCCTTATAACCGTGAGTTTTCGATTCCCGGACTATTTTAATCGAAGAATACTTTTTTCCTATGACCTCTTTTATTCTCGTTTTCAAATCCTTTAAATCTTCGCAATACGGACGCTTTTCAAATAGTTTCGCCAAATTGGGAAACGGGGAGAGTAGTAATTCCTTATACTTCTCAATCGCGTTATAATTACTACTTTTATTATTATTCGAAGCAAACTTTCGAGCAGCGGAATAACTCAATACTGTGGCCAACATACGAGGCACAAATCCCCATCGAGAAAAAACGAGAATCTTGCTAAAATCAGAATACTTATCAAAGACTCCTATAGGTTTATAGTACGGCATAGATGCTGGAACCCAAAGCAGGTCGGCTGCATTCTCTTTGGATTTGAACAGCATATCAGACAAAAACGTCAACTTGGCATTATGGCAACTGAGGTTTTTCCTGGCATCTACAAGAGCTTTCTTTATAAGCAAACCTTCACGTTTTTTTGGTCCACGTCTATTTTTGTAGGCTATTTCTATGAAACTCTTTTCAACATACTGTTGCATGAAAGATAGCAGAAATGGTGACGATTTTACATAGTCAATATTCAAAGAAGGACTCTTTTTTTTATTCACTTCTGCAGCGTCAGAAAGCAATTCGCGTAGCAATTTGTATTCATTGACTTCCTCTGCGGTTGGCGTTACCACTATCGGTTTATTGCTAGTTAGATTAGGCACATAGCGTTCGGTCCTCACCATTACTTTTTGAAGCACTATTTCCACTTCATTCTTTGCTTCAATCAATTTGCCAATAGTGTCTTTCGACAAAGCACCCAATCGTTCACAGTAAGTCTTCCATTTTCCGTCAAACTCACCATAGTTTTTATCCATCAAGAATTTCATCAGATGATGGAAATCCTCGAATTGTTCGTTTCTTCCCGTGCTACTCACCTCCTCCATTGTCACCATAGGCTTGTAGGGTGTGGCAGAAACAAGAAGGATTTTAGTTGCCTTATCAGCAAACAATCGCTGAGCCAAACGGTTTTCTTCAGTATCTTCCCCTCCTTTCATCAAATCACGATAACGTTGGAACTCATCCATTATCACAAGGTTGGGGTGAAGCATATCCATACTGAGCTCACAAAAAAGAGTCCGAAGCCGAGTAATATATGCTCTATTTGGATTGGCAACATTTAACCCAGACTTTAGCTCTGCAACAATTTCTTTGAAATCTTTCCGAGCGTCTAGTTTTTTTTGAATATCATCAAAATAGCCTTCAGGAAATTTTCTTTCAATATCGTTGATATGTTCAAACCAGTTAGTATGCTTATGTCCATCTCGGTCACTATATACATCCAAATACCATTTGAGCTGACCTTGTTCATTTTGGCCGAACCGATTACGTATGATGGCGAAGATTAGCGCTCGTTCGTTCGCGTTGCCATAGCCATTGGTCAGTTCGAGCGAAGTGGCTGGAGTTATGGGAATCAAATAATCCTTGTCCTGATATTGGTATAAAGTCTTGTGTTGCATCGACAGTCGGCTTTCCGACAAAGGAACAACATCGTTGATTCCCAACTTGTGGGCATTTTGTTGTATGATGCCTTGATTGGAGCAAACATATATGACCTTAAATGATTGGCCTTTTTTCTTGGCCTGTTCGTGCATCTTCTCCACAACGGCACGTGCTACAATAGTTTTTCCAAGCCCCACCTCATCGGCGAGGAGAACTCGGTTTTGCCCTTGGTTAAAAAGTTCAACAATCCGCTCGGCACTATTATTTTGAAAATCTTTGGGTTTCATTGTTTTTTCTTTCTTTTTACGGTAATGCCAAAGGCATCCAAAATCGACTTCAAACCTTCTGGATAATCGTCTTCAGGAAGATTGGGCAAGACTTTTTGTAATTCTTCCAATTTCGACGGATTCTCGTAACTTGCTTTCAATAGTTGCTCATATATGGTGACGCCGTCCCACAACCCATTATTTGACTTCTCCATTTCTGTGGTTTTTATTCCGTGTTGATTCCATTTTTCCAATGTGTATTCAGGAAAATCCGACAAAATCATATCAATATACTGCAAAACGGTATCGCGTTTGACAATGGAATTCACTATTTGTTCCTTGCGTTGTTCCAGAAAACGCTGCAATCCTTCTGTTTCAACCTTGCAAACGCCAGATTTCTTGCGCGACGGATTGGATACCATTTGCACTTCAACCACATAAAACTCCGATAGTTCTTCCAACTGCAAATCCCACTGGAGATTCATTTTATTTCTGTTCAATTCCTTCCACTCGTTTGTGCACTGCAACGGACGGATCCTGACACGATAACTGTCTGAACATCCATCTATTTGATATTTCCTATTATCGTTTACTTGATATTTCAGTTCTACTTGGAAAGGTGCATCATTTCGTTTTTTGGTGACTTTTGCCGATACAAGCGAACTCATCGCCCAGCGCATAACATGTTCCAAATCACCTTCAATCCTACGTCTCTCTTGTTCTTCTGTCTCGTTCACCAGAGGTTCGTTCGTTTCTATGTAAAGACCATCTTTAGTGACCAATTCCGTGAACATTTCGTCAAATGTTTTGTCATTGACACGCACTCCGATAGTCATCTCCGCATTGCGTTCAAAGGCACTATGTGTGGCATTGGCCGAACCAAGATACAGATATACTGCTCCGTTTTCCTGCTCCACCAAATACATCTTGGCATGAAGGTTAACGGGATTGCTTTCGTCGTCGGTTATGACAGGGTTGGGCGCATAAACCTTATCAAAATTGCCAAGAATAGTCTGTGTCACATTGTTGCTACGAGTGACAAGGTATTTCTGTTTAGCATTTGCAATAATACCATTGGCTATCCCATTGGACGAATCCGTGTCAAGAAAGGGCGAAATGATGAGTACCCGCTTTCCTCGCAGACGTTTCAAAAGTGAATTGTTGTATTCGATGCCAAAAAGTGTCGGATGCAGTTCAAACACCTTGGAAGACAGAGGACTCTCAAGATCAAAACCCCCAACACTTTCAAAATCTTTTGCCAACGCTTTGATTTTCTTTTTCCTGTCGGCATTGTTATCAATTTTATTTGCCAAATCCCTAAGAAAATCTGCAACAGGCTTGTTTTTAGTGTAAGATTCTTGCTTCTTGACACATCCCTTCACCGTAATAGCGACATCCAATTCCTTTGTAAACGTCAGGTTGCGGCTCATCACAATCAACTTTATGACATCTAAGCCTTGTGCATCTATCGGTTTTTGTCGGATGACCCACATTTTGGGATGGAAATTTGCCAAAGGACATTCGTTATCCGAAATCTCGACCACCGAGTTTTCCATAAGCGAATGCAATGGCTGGCAGTTGGCTGGGGTATGAATGAAGCCCTTGTTGCAGAACAAGACGAACTTTTCGCTACAACGCAAAATGCCCTCCATCATATACATGGCGGTCTGTTGGCTCAAGGTCTTGGCATCGCCCATCCCGCTCAAAGCCAAAGGCACGGCTACAAGTCCGTCCATATTCAACGAGAAGGTGCAGCCCACGGCAAAATCGACCTGATATCCTTCGTCAGGACGTAAAAGCTGCATATACAGTAAGTCTTGCATCATTTCTTTTCCTCTGCTCATGGTTGTGGGTTTCGTATGTCATTAATCATCGAATACACGATTTCGTTCCAGCGATAAGTATAATAACCAGGGAGGGCCTCAAAATTAGTGTTCTTGTAGCGGTCGTTCCCAATCTTATAGTAATTGCCCTTGATTTTCTTTTCCCTGTCGGCAATATGCTTGATGAGTTCGTCTTCCTTTTTTGCATCGATGCATTCGTTCGCCGTTTTGCAGAATGTGCAAAGCCCGTTCACATCATTGAACATCGGCGACACGAAACTAAGAATTTCCGCAATCCTTTCTTTGGAAGGATAGTCCCCTTTGCCAAGAATATCATCGATATGGTTTTTTTGCGTATTTTTCGCCTCTTCGTTAGTGGTCTCCAGATAGAACGCATACCTGTAGTATGCATTCATCAGATGCGCCCATTTTGAAAAGTCGAAGGCCATATAATAGACTTTTTTCAATTCAGCAGGGAAATCGTCAACAACAGTTTTCATATCAAAGAAGTCGCTTTCAATCTTTATGCCGTCGTTTTTGAGGATGTAACTAAAAAGATTGTCATGTCCGTTTTCACAGCATTTGCCGATGATCTTATCCTTCAATACCTGAGCTTCATAAGAGGTCAGAGACAGGCTTATGGAAGACTCCTTGCCAAAGTCATAACTTGGGAACGGGAAAAAGTTGGGAGCGATGCCCATGATTCCATCGTTTTCATCGGGGTCTTCATCGTTCTTTGTCCTTCTGCCCATTGCCGCTGCCTCATGGTTTTTGCACGACTGCTGCCATATAAGGTCGGTCAGATTCATTTTATCGTTCACCAAGCCGAAAAACTTCAACGAAGAAAGGTAGATACTTGTTGGTCTGATTTTTACAAATTGTCCTTTTCTCAGACCATCGATGCCGATGCTGTTGCCAGTAATGCCTTCAGTGGACAGTTTTTTGTCGTTTGCATAATTCAATAGGCTGATGGTCATGTTAATTTCCCTCTGGCGTATGAGCGCGGCGATGGCTTTTCTTTCGGTAATGTTTGTTTTTGCGAGTTGGTCATACAAAGCGGGCAGCAAGACAAAATACTTGCTTTTGCGGTGTAAGGTCGACATACCAGGAAACATCAGGTCGGAAAAGGTATCGCGTATGCGGCCCAAACCGAGTTCGTCGATGGCTCCCTGCATGAGTTGTTGCAACACATTGTGCACCAACTGCTGTTCCTCTGCGCTAAAAGTGACATATCCGAGTTCCATACCTATTTGTTTTATCCAAAATACTTGTCCATCATATAATCGAAGAGTTTCTGAGTTTCCGCTATGGATTGGTTGATGGTAACATCTTTCAGTTTCTTATATGTCCAGTTTTCCTTCATGTTTACTATTTTTTTCTGATGATTTTGGCATCGCCATCGAAGCGGCATATTTCTGCAGCGAGGTTGTTGAGGTTATGGAAGCGGCTGTAGTCGCTGTTGGTGGGTATGCCGGCCACGTCGCCCATTGCATCGATGTCCCAAGGAGCGAGGATGAGCAGGCTGCCGTTGGCGCAGGCCTCAAAGCGTTGCCGCTCGGGTTTCCAATAGGGGCCGATGGGGTCTTTTTGTATGTGGATGAGTGGGAAGCCCTTCTCTATACATTCGTTTTTCATCAGTAGTTCGCCGCGCGAGATGCCTGGGGTCACTATCACCGTGCCACCAGCCATGAGGGCTGTTATCCATTGGTCGTGCTGTTGGGAGTAGTCGGCAGTCTCCTCGTAGGGCTGGCCTGTGGCGGGGTGCTTGCGGTGGCATTGCACCTGAAGCTTGTTGGCCCAGCGCAGCAGGAAGAGGTTGCCGAAGGTGCCGTAGTCGCGGTCGCCAATCTGCACGTGGAGGCTGCGCTGCATCACGTCGGGTAAGGCGCGGCGCAAGAGAGCGCGGCGCGGGTTGTCGTTGACGTAGGCGATCATCGCCTCGCGGTGGCGGTCGTCGAGGCAGACGGTGTCGTCGTAGTTGTCATCAAAAAGGGGGCGTTGCTGTCGCCCAACCAAGGTGTAGTACTCCTGCCGCTGCTTCTTGGAGAGGTTGTTTACAAGCGCCCCCTCGTCATGAAACCTCGCCGCTTTTTCTCGCAGCCATGCTGGGGCATCAGCGCCGTTGCAATCGACCAATATCGGTCGATTGCGTGAATCCTGCAGCCCGTGCATCTTCTGCCATTTGCTGGTGCATGCCGCCTTAAACGCCTGAATAATGTCGCCAAGGCTCCATTCCATAGGCTCAAGCACCTCTATCACACCGTGAAAATGGTCAGGCATGCAGACGCAGGCTTGTACGGCCACGCGGTTGCCATGGTTGGCCTGCTTCTCTGGGGTTTGCTCCCACACTTGCCGCACAACTTCACCAATTGGGGAGGCCATTATAGCCTCTCGACCATTCTCGGTCGAGAAAGAGGCAAGCAACGGTTCTCTCCCACTAACCACCAGTGTGATAAGATATGTACCTTTGCCATAATAATCGTGGCCTGGGTTTCGTGGACGATATGAGGCGCTAATCATCATAACAGGTTTTTTTAGGCTTTCTGTCTCCTTTTTCAACAATTCGTTCTACGATATTGGCCACGCAGAAAGACATCGCGCAACACGTCGTCGGCTATCGACCATATAAAAGAAACTATTTGATTGTATGAGGTTTCCATTACGGATGTAAGTTTAAGCCGCAAATATACATATTAATATTGAAACCCAAGACGGATTCACCTTGGTTTTATTCGTTAGGACTGGCTGTGCGTGACAGCGTGACAGTGTGACAGTTGAAAAAACGCCCCAAATCGAACTGTCACGCTGTCACGTGTCACGGCGCGGAAGCCGCACATGAAAATCGGCCCGCCAAAATTTAATACGCTAACAATACGCTAACAATACGCTAACCTAAGTCCTACCTGCCCCTGACCGGGTTCATGGGTCGTACAGCTCAAAAATAACGCTTCATTGAAAAAAAATTGCCCAAAGATTCGTAGAGCGCAATTTCGCCGACGTATCTTTGCAGCGTCAAATAACGAAAACGGCCCTTCGACAGGCTCAGGGACCTACGAAAACCAAAACCAAAACGAAAACCAAAACAATTAACCTAATTACTAACCAACCAAAAACCTTAAAATCATGGCTAGAATCATTTCCATCTTCCAGTTCATCGGACGCGCCGGATCGGGCGTCGGATTCAAGGGCAAGGGCGGCAAGATTGTCCTTCGCCAGTATCAGCCCACAGTGGCCAACCCCCGCACCCCTGCTCAAATGAGGCAACGTGCCAAAATCAAGCTCTCCGCCCAGGTGGCGGGTATGCTCGGCGACCTGGGTCGCGTTGCGCTCATCGCCAACGGTCACCGCAAAACTGACCGCGGACTGCTCATCAAGCATCTGTTGCAATGCGTCAAGGTCAGCGACGACGGCACTCAGGCCCGTCTGGACTACGACCTCAACCTGGTCGAGTCTCCCTCGTATGCCGAGAACATTAGCGTTGTCATCACCAACCAAAGCAACGCCTTCGTGGCCACTTACAGCGGTGCAGCCTCAGGCGAGGTCATCGCCAAGGCCATCCTCGTTCACAATCTCAACACGGGCATTTGGCGCCACGCTTCGGTGATGGACACCAACACGACCATCGCCATCGGCAAGAGCGCCAACGAGAGCGGCGACGCGCTTGAAGTCTTTGCCTACGGTGTTGTCCTCATGTCCAAGACCGGCGAGGGCTTCATCAAAACGAGTCAGACGAGTGCCTCCCCCGGGGGCTACATCATCGACCTGGAACGGGTGAGCACCAGAAACTGTGCCTTCTCGCCTTGCGTGAGTGCAGCCCTCAACGTGGAGGGCGAGGGCGACCCGAATGTGGGATAACTCCTACTGACGATGCGATGAAAAAGGGCTGGCGGCACGATGCCGTCAGCCTCTTTTTCTATATAGGAGTGCCGCTATGTAAATAAACTTTACTAACTTTGCAGCCGCTTAACCAATAGTAACATCTGAAATGGACGTACCTAAAGACGACGTAAACTCTCAGTTTACCTTCACCTACGACGACATCAAAGGCACCGTGCATGTAGTCGATAAGCTCACAGGCGAGGAATATGACCTCCTGAAAGAAGACACGGGCTGGTTTGATGCCGAATTCAAGTTTGACGTTTAATCCATTTTGAAGCGCACACCGAGATAGGCTCTGATGCCACTCAGCGGACCCCATACCATCGACGCGTCGAAATCCTCGCTGGCAGGATTTTCGGCAGAGACGATGGGATATTTCTGTGTGTAGTTGGTCAGGTTCTCACCGCCTACATACAGCTCCCAGTATTTGCCTAATTTCTTGGTCACCTGTGCATTCATGATGACGTAGAAGGGCGAGCGCTCGATGTTCTGTTGGTGGGTCACAGCGGTGGCGTTGCTACTCAGGTCGGGTACACGGCTGTCGCCGTTGAACTGGGTGGTAAGGTCGAACTGCCAGGTGCCGGGGGCGTACGACATCGTCACCAGTCCCTTGTAGCGGTTGACGAAAGGTTTCTCCATCAAGGTATCGTTGATGGTCATTTTCACGTCGTTGTAGCGGAAAGCTAAGGTGAGGTCGAAGTCCTTGAAGATTTCGCAGTTGGCCTCGATTTGGGCGCTGTTGGAATACGACTTGCCGTCGAGGTTATAAATACGGATTTGGTGGGCATCAGCGTCGCGGTCCATCACAATCTGGTTGACGAAGTCGGTACGGTAGAAGTCGGCGTTGATGACAATCTCGCGCCAGCCGATGTCGATGCCTTTGGTCAGGTTGATGCCGTAGTTCCAGGCTTCTTCCATCTTGGGTGTGTTCACAAAGACGATTGTGCGGGCTGAAGCCATCATGGTGGAGTTCTCGGCCAGCACGTTGGGCGAGCGGTAGCCCTTGCCTGCCGAGAGGCGCAGGGTCAGCTCGTCGTGCGTCTTGAAACGCACGTGCAGACGGGGGGTGTAGAGCATCCTTTGGTAATAGCTGTTATAGTCGGCACGGAAGCCCGCGATGATGCTCCAGTGGTGCTCGTCGTTGAAGACGTATTCGCCAAACAAGCCCGGCACATGCTCGATGCGTTGGAAAGTGCTGTCGTTTAGCTTCTCGTTGTACTTGTCGTATGAATAGCTGGCTCCCACAGAGTATTTGTGGTGGTCGTTGACGATATAGGAGTCAAACAGTGCGTTAGCGTAATAGGAAATCTGGCTGGCATCGTAATCGGTCCTACGGAAATAGTACGATTCCAAATTGTGGTAGATGAATTGTTGTTGGATGCCTAGACTGGTGTCGTCGCGGTCGAACATAAAGCCTGTCTTCGAGAAGGCTTCGTAGCGATGGGTGTTGATGAGGAAATAAGAATGGGTGGGTTCAAGATTGACGATATTTTGATAAGGACGGAAGCCCATCGTGCCGCCGTAACGGATTTCTGAAAGTGCCTTGATGCCCCACATTCCTTCGAACCAGCGGTTGTTGTTGTAGTTGTAACGCAAGAAAATATTGCCCTGCGTCACCATCGGGTCGTCCATGAAGCCGTCGTCGTTGCCGTCCATCTGCATGAAGTTGTGGTTGGCGTGACCGAGGACCATCATATTGCCGTTTTTGCCTACCTTCCAGCGGGTATTGAAGTTGAACTCCGTCATCGTCATCGTGCTGCCGTAGAGGTTGAGGAAGAGTTTCTCGCTCTCGGTGGGTTCGGGTTTCTTGTAGTCGACGTTGATCTGTCCACTAATGGACTCATAACCATTGCGGACCGAAGAGGTTCCTTTGGAGATTTGGATACCGTTCATCCAAGTGCCTGGCACGTAGGTCAGGCCAAAGGCTGAAGCCAGACCCCTGAAATTGGGCATGTTCTCCGCCATCATTTGGGTATAGAGGCCACTCAGGCCTAATAATTCGATTTGTCTTGCACCCGTGACGGCGTCGCTGTAGGAGACATCCACGGAGGCGTTGCCCTCAAAACTCTCGGCCAGACTGCAGCAGGCAGCGCGGCGCAAGCCCTCGGAGGTGATTTCCTGCACGGCGATGGGCTTGATGGTGGAGATGGTGTTGGCTTTTTTGCGTGCGGCAATCTCCACAGCATTCAGCATGTGTGTCGAGTGGAACACGTGGTCATAATGGGCGGGTTCAGCCATGTGGTGAACGGTGTCGTTCTCGTAGCTGACGCAGCTGAACACGAGGCAGCATACGGTCTCGTGCAGCGGTATCTTATAATGTCCGTGGGCATCGGTGACGGTGCCTTCGTTGACGATTTTCCAATAGACGTTGACGCCCGGCAGCGGGGTCTGCTTGCCGTTTTCGTCTTGTTCATAAACGGTGCCTTCGATGAAGCCCTGCGCAAAGGCAGTGGAGGCGAAGGCCATTAATATTAAGGTGAGTATTGTTGTTTTGATGGTTTTCATGAGATTTAAAATTTAAAGATTTAAAGATTATAAGGTCTTTACGTCATTGCGAGGAGGAACAACGAAGCCATCTAGGCAACAACTTCAATTCTCGATTGCCACGCTTCGCTCGCAACGACGTTGCAACGTCAATGAATCAGAAAACCAACGGATTCAACCGTAAAGCCGAGAAAAACACCAGCCTCTCCCGTCCGGAGACAAAGTGGGGTATTTTTCGTGAGGTGAAAAAATGGAAAGCCCGCTGTACCTTCGGCATCAAGTCGATTAGGTCGAAAGGCACGAAGACAAAGGGCTGGAAATGGATGTCTAAATGTTTCTCGGGCGAAAAGACGAAATTGTCGAATTGTAGGATGCTCTCAAAGTCCTCGCAGCAGCATTTGGCGTTGAACTGAAGTTCGTGTTGATGCTCAAAGTGGGTCTCGTGTTCATGCTCGTGGCCTAAGCAATGCTCACACAATTCTGCCGCTTCGCCGAAGCTACTCGACAGGCGATGGTCTTCGGTGCAATAGTGGAACTTCACGTCCCAACCCATCGACACGAAAAGCACCACAAGTGCCATCACCAAAGAACCGATCTGCAGGATTCGTTTTTTCATGCCGCAAAAGTACGGAGATTTTCCAATCAATATTATGCTAATGGGAATTTATTTCTTGCGCTTCCAGGTCTGTGAACGCCCCAACAGTCCTGCTTTGTCCAACGAGCCGCGCAGGATGAGTTCGTCGGTTTTGGCATGATAAGTCACCTTGCCGAAGTAAGTCTTCCGGCTTTCGGGGTCGTAGACCTTGCCTTTCAGGTGGTCACCATGGGCTTTCATGTCAATGAAGATTTGGGTGCCGACTATGCCTTCCCATTGTTTTGGATAAGGAGGTTTCATTACGCTGTAGTTGCCGTTGGCATCTATCTCGTACATGCAGATGATTTCGCCTTGGTAAACACCATTTTTTTCGGTGATGTTGACGCAAGTGCGTTGTTCGCCCGTCTTGTCATCGATGGTGTTCCATTGGCCGAGCATCTTGCTCACTTGGGCTTGGGCGAACGTGGCAGTGGCCACGAAGAGAAATAGGAAAAGGAGTTTTTTTGCCATGATGAAGTATTGAATTCGCCCGCAAAAATAGAAAAAACTTAATTCGCGGTCAATTGCTTATACTTCACCAGATTAATGTGATACGCCACACGGCTGTCTGTCAGTTCGTCGCGGCTTTGCTTGAGCAGGGTTTGGGCTTCGAGTACGTCGCTGAGCGACACTAAACCCGCTTCGTAGTAGTCCTCTGTGACTTTCAGGTTGGCTTCGGCATCGCTGAGGGCGGTTTGCGCCATCGTGATTCGCAGCCAGCTCTGTTCGAGGTTGAACCAAGCCTGGTTGGTCTGTAGCTGCATCTTCTCGGTGAGGTCGCGACGGGTGTTTTCGGCAGCTTCGGTATCAAGGTCGTGTTTCTTCAGTTTGATGGAGGTCTTGTACCAGTCCGTAATAGGTACTTGCAGCACCGCGAAGACGAGGGCGTTGGGTTTCGGGTTTTCCAAAATCGTGTTGTAGTTCGCGCTGCCGCCCACCATTAAGGAAGGAAGGGCTTCGCCGAGGGTCATCTTTTTCTTCAGGGCTTCGGCTTGCAGCGAGAGGTTGAGCAGGTGCGACTCGTTGCGTTGCGCCACAGCCTCTTCAGCCACTTGGAAATAAGCCGAAGGCTCCGTTTCAAACCCTAAGGTGTCGATAAGCACCATATTCTGCCAGTCTGTGCCTATGGTTTGCGCCAAAAGCATCTTCAAGAGGGTGATACCATCAGATAATTTCTTGCGGTTGAGCTGGCTCTCGTTTTGCTTCACGCGGAGTTTGTATTGGTCGGTAGGCAGCATCAGACCCGCCTCAATGGCTCCCGTCAAGTCTTTGTCCAAAGTGTCCAAGAGACGGTCGAGGTGGTCCAAAGTGACGTTTTTCTCTTGCAGGGCGACAATTTGCCAGTAGAGCGTCTCTGTTTGCAGGCGTACCTCGTCTTCTTTCATCCGCGACTGGTATTCAGCGGCCTCGATGCCTAATTTGGCCAGTTTGTTGCCGTTGCGGATGCGCCCTCCGGCATAAAGGGGTTCTATAGCCATTGCGTTGAGCATCACGCCGTCCTTTATGAAGGAGTATTCCTTGTCCAAACCCATATTGACGCCGTATTCGGCGTAGAGCGTATAGAGGATTTGCCGCAGTTGGGCGTTGTCGATGTCGTCGATGCCGAAGGTCAGCAGGGGATGCAGGGCATCAAAGGCAAAGGCTTGCGCCTTAAGGGTAGGATAATAGGCGGTTTGCGCTTCTTTCTTCGTGGCTCGGGCTTTATCAATCTCCAATTGACTGTTTTTCAGTTCGATATTGTTTTCTAGGGCCATCTCGATGCAGTCTTGCACGGAAACACGGAGTGGTTCTTGAGCAAAAGCTGCTACAGACATCAACAAACCTAATATGATGATACACTTTTTCATGACTTACTCGTTCTGAAGATTTGCCAATACATCACGGGCATCACGGCCAAGATAATCACCATCGAGAGCACCACACCGAAGCAGATGACCACCCCCATCGGCATCCAGAGGGGATTGCGGGCGATGATCATCGGCAACACACCCAGGGCGGTGGTGGTCGAGGTGAGGAAGATGGGCCTCATGCGGCGGCTGCCGGCTTTCATGGCGGCTTCCTTGGCGGGCAGACCCTCATCGGTGCGCAGCGTCTCAGCGTATTCGTACATCACGATGCCGTTGCGGACGATGATACCGATGAGGCTGACGATACCCAAGAGGGAGGTCATACCGAAGTCGAGACCGAAGAGCCACTCACCGAAGAAAGCTCCGAACATGCACAAGGCGCTGGAGCACAGGGTCAGCAGGGCGAGGTTGACTTTCTTGAAATAGGCGATGAGGAAAGCGAGCATCACTATGATGGCGGCAATCAGGCTCTTGATAAGTTGCGGAATCACCATCGTGTTGAGCGACGACAGGCCGCCGTATTCGATGCTGACACCTTCGGGCATATTGGGACGCACCTCGGTGTCGATATAATGTTGTACTTTCTTCATACTGGCCGTCTGCGACTTCCAGAATTTCATGTCGGCAGCTACTGTGATAGCGTTCTTGCCGTTGTGGTGGACGAGGTAGGCGGGATGCCAGTCGGGACTGATGTCGGCCACCTGACGCAGCGGCACGCTGGTGCCTGGGACAACAGTGGGAACGATTTGGTTGGCCACCGTTTCATAGTCGTCGGTATTGTAGTTGGCTTCGGCATACAGCTTCACGGGAATACTGCGGTTTCCTTCCCAGACGGTGGTCAGGGGTTGTCCGTTGAGACTCGCTGCCAAATCGAGGGAGAGGAGGGTCTTGGTGATGCCTAATCGGGCGCATTCCTCAGGCTTCATCGTCACCTTCACCGAGGGCAGGAACTCGTCATAGTCGGTATGCACCCAGCGCAGTTCCTTGTCGAGGGTGAGCATATAGTCCTTGATTTGTTGGGCTATGGGTGCGGTCTTGGTGTAGTCGTCGCCATAGACAAAGATTTCAACAGGAGTCGTTACGGCTTGATAGTCGAGCTGGCGGAAACGCACGTGGGCTTCGGCGAAATAGTATGCGTATTGGTCGTCCATCTCCTTCAGCAGGTCTTCAGTGGCTTGCTTCGAGGTGGTGTTGACGATGAGTTGCGAGAGGTTGTTGGCGGGGATGCTGGGGGCGTAGGTCATGTGGAAACGCGGTGCGGATTCACCGATGAAAGCCGTCACGGAGGTAACGCGCTTGTCGGCCAGCATCATGTGCTGCAGCGAGTCGCTGATGCGTGTGGTAGCTTCGAGGCTGCTGCCTTCAGGCAGGCGTATCTCCACCGCGAAACTGTCGCGCTCAGCCATAGGCATCATCTGCACGTTGAGGGCGAGGAACATCAACACACCGAGGGCGATAGAACCGAGTCCCATCCCGATGGTGAACAGCGGATGGTTGAAGCAATGGCTTTGAAGTTTATCGTACAGCCCTTGCAAGAAAGCGAAGAAGCGCATTTGGGCCTTCAGGAAGCCGCTGTGCTTGGGCTTGTCGGTCTCAGGACGGATGAACATGATTTCCAAAGAGGGAATCACGAGCATAGCATAGGCTAAGGAGGCCATCAGCGAGAAGGCTACCGTCCATGGGAACAGTTGCACAAAGTCGCCCAACGGTCCAGTGATGATACGGGTCATTGGGAAGAACATAGTGGCAATCGCACCTGTGGCGATGAGCATAGGCATGAAGAGTTCCTTCGCACTGCTCACGGCAGCATCGAAGGGCTTGTATCCCTGACTCAGTTTGTCGATATAGCCGTCAATATTAATAATAGAGTCGTCGACAATCATGCCGAGTACCACGATAAGGGCGGCCAGGGTGACGGTGTTCAGCTCGATGCCGAAGAGATACATCAACCCGATGCTCATGGCGGTGCAGACGGGCAGTCCCGAACTGGCGATAAGGGCTGTGCGCATAGGGAAGAGCAATAGCATGACAGCGATGACGACTATCATGGAGATGAGCAGGTCGCGCAGGAACGAACTGACGGATTTCTGTACCACCTTGGGCTGGTCGGTGATGCGGTACATATTCACACTGTCGGGCAGGGTCTTGCGGAACTCGGTGAGTACCTGTTCCACCTTCTTGCCATAGGCGACAATATTGAAGCCCTTGCGCATCTCGACGGAGATGATGAGAGCGTCGTTGCCGTTGAAATTCACCACTTTGGAGGGTGGGGCGAGTCGGCGTTCGACAGTGGCCACATCGCGCAGGCGCACGGTGTTGCCTGTGGCATCGGAGTAAATGATTTGCTCTTCCAGCTCCTCTTCGCTGACGACGGGGTTGTCGATATGGAGCGGGAGGTCGAAGTCGGAGGTCTCCATCGTGCCTGAAGTGGTGAGGAAACCTTGTGAGGCGTATTGTAGCATCAAGGTGTTGGGACTGATGCCGTAGAACGAGAGTTTTTCCTTGTCAACGGTGACGGCAATCTCCTCGGTCTGTTCGCCCAAGACGCGCACGTTGCCCGTCTGGGGAATGTCGCGCAGGCGACGGGTGAGGTCGTCGGTGTAGCCGCGCATCTCGCGATAGGTCTTGTCGGCTGACTCCATAGCGATGAGTAGGGAAGAGGTGTCGCCGAAGTCGTCAATCACGGCGATAGCCAACACGCCTGCCGGAAAACTCAAGGCTTTCGCCTCGTTGATTTTGTTGCGTATCTTCGTCCATGCTTGGGCGTAGTCGCTCTTGGTCAGGTCGAGCATCACGTAGATGTAGCAGATGCCTTCCTTGGTGACGGAATAGGTCCTTTCGCGGTCTATCTCGGGTAGGGTGAACAGCAGTTCCTCAAGGGGTTTGGTCAGCTGAGCTTCCACCTCTTCGGAATGGGCACCCGGGTACACGCCCGCCACGATGCCTTGGGGGTTGCTGAAGGCGGGAAACTCGTCCTTCTTCATCTCCACAAGGGCATAGATGCCGAAAGCCACGATGACCGCGACAATCACCCAGACGATTTTCTGGTGGTAGATGCTCCCGCTGATGATGCCTTTGTCCTTAATCTTGCTCATAGGTCACTTTCATCCCTTCGCTTACCTTTTGGTAGCCTTCCACAATAACGACGTCTCCCGTCCTCAGTCCTTCGCTGACGATTACCCCGTTGCCCGAATAACCCGAGAGGGTGATTTTTCGCCGTGTGGCGCGACCGTCTTCGGCCACCCAGACGAACTTGCCTTCCTGATTAATCAGAACCGCGTTGGCAGGTATGATGATGCCTTTGCTGATGTCGGCTTTCAACACCACTTTGCCAATCATGCCGGGAGCCAAGCTTGCGTCATACGTTTCGACCAGCACTTTAACAGGATAGCTGTGGGTGAGCAGCGAGGCGGTCAGGCCTTTCTCGATGACCTTCCCATTGAGGTGTTTTTCGCCCAAGGCGGGGATGATGACTTCGGCGCTGTCGCCCACTTGTACCTTAGAGATTTCGTTCTCAGGCACAGAGATTTTCACCGCCATTCCTTTTGTGTTGATGAGTCGTATGACAGGTTTTAGGGGTGCGATGTTCTCGCCCAGTTCTGCGTTGACTGAAGCCACTGTGCCATCGAAAGGTGCGGTGAGGGTATTGTCAGCCAGCATCGCATCGGCGAGGTCGAGGGCTGACTGGGCTTTCTCGAGGTTGGCGACCATCTCGCGCCATTTGATTTCGGGCAGGCTTCCGTTATCGTGTACCTTCTTCAGGCGGTCGTAGGCATCCTGTGCCTGTTCGAGGGTGGCTTGGGCCGAACGTCGGGTACTCTCCATTTGGGGTGACGACAAGCGGGCTAGTGTCTGTCCTTTCCTGACGACGCTGCCCTCCTTCACGCTGAGCTGCTGCAAGGTGCCGCCATACTTGAAGGCCATCTCTACCGACTGGCCTTCCTCGATATAGCCCGGATAAGTGTTACGCACCAAGCCTTCAACGATGTTGATGCGTTGCACACCTACGGGGATGACACGCTCCTCAGTGGTCCCGCCTAAGAGTTTCTCTTTCAGTTGCTGTGGGTCATCATGACAGGCGGTGAGTAGCAGGCACAAGAGATACAGGAGATTGCGGGTCAAGCCCGCAATGAGGCTTTTGGGTCGGTTTTTGTTTTTCATAGTCTCAGAGGGTCTTATACTTTTGTATTAATCGTTGCGCGTCGCAGCCATGCGGATGTTGTCGCCGTGGATGGTGAAGCTTCGCTCGTTGGTCTCAGCTTCGCCGTCATAAGTCATGTTGAGGATGAGGGTGTGGTCCTCGTACATCTGTCCAGAAGCATGCACGCGCACCTCGTTCTTCAAGTTAATGGAGTCGCCGGTGAAGAGCAGGGTGTTTTTGGTGAAGTCCTTTAGGAAGATTTCATTGTCCTGACAGTAGGCGTGGGTGACTACGACTTCGCCGCCCATCGTGTTCATCACCACGAGGACGCTGTCTTTGCCATTGTTCAGGTCGCTAATTTCCAATTGTCCGATTTCGTTGGGCAGGCTGACGGTGTAGGACGCGGGTTCATCGGTGTCGCCTTCGGTCATGATTTCGTCCAAGGTGACACCGCCCGAGGTCTTGAAGCTGTAGTCGCCGCGAAACAATGGGGCGTTTCTCTTTTGGCAGGCGGTGAGGGCCATGAGGCAGCACATTACAAATAGCAAATAGGATTTCTTCATGATGACTGTGATTTGTTGTTGCAAAAATAGTAAGAATTCCTAAAACAGAGCTCAAGGATTCCTTGTTTTTTTATTGTCTGTAGGGCGGTTTTTGTTGTTTGTAAAGACAAATTTACCCGATTTTGCAGGGTTCAATTATTCTTCATACATTTGTAGCCGATTTCTAATACCGAACCCTATGGCCAAATTCGACATTAAAGACGTCTTTTATCCCAAGTTTTTCAGCGTGCTGAAGAAGGGGTACACTAAAAAACAATTCACAAAGGACCTGTTTTCAGGTGTTATCGTGGGCATCGTGGCGTTGCCTTTGGCCATTGCCTTTGCGGTAGCCTCGGGCGTGTCGCCTGAGAAGGGCATTATCACTGCCATCATCGCTGGCTTCCTGATTTCCCTGTTAGGCGGCAGCCGTGTGCAGATTGGCGGTCCTACCGGCGCTTTCGTGATTATCATCTCGGGCATCGTGGCGCAATACGGTCTCGACGGCCTGATGATTTCCACCATGCTGGCGGGTGTCTTCATGATTATGTTCGGTCTGCTGAAACTGGGTTCGTTACTCCGCTTCATCCCCCATCCCCTGGTGGTGGGTTTCACCAGCGGTATCGCGCTGACCATCTTCTCCACGCAGATTAAAGATGCTCTCGGCCTTGAGATTGCCAACACGCCTGCGGCCTTTGTCGACAAATGGGCCGTCTATTTCCAAAGTCTCGGCACCATCAACTATTGGGCTTTGGGCATCACCGTTGCCACCATCGTCATCAGCTTGATCGTCAACAAATTGACCACCAAGATACCAGGCTCGTTTGTGGCCATCCTCTTGGTTACCGTTGTGGTTACCATTTTCGATATTCCTGTGACCACGATTGAGAGCATGTTTGGCGAAATCAAGGGTAGTTTTGCGCTGAGCATTCCTCAAGTGCATTGGGAGAACTTCAGCCATTACCTGCAACCTGCCATCACCATCGCCCTGTTAGGTTCTATCGAGTCGCTGCTGTCGGCGGTCGTGGCTGATGGTATGATAGGTAGCCACCACCGCAGCAACACCGAGCTGATTGCCGAAGGTATTGCCAATGTGGTGACGCCTCTGTTTGGCGGCATTCCCGCTACGGGTGCCATCGCCCGTACCGCCACCAATATCAAGAACGGAGGCCGCTCGCCCATCGCAGGTATCGTCCACGCCATCACGCTGCTGCTCATCATGCTGTGCTTGGGCAA
>LXOW01010833.1_pt1 | contig 22431 bp, 15 predicted proteins | sample 1368591 | NCBI WGS metagenome assembly LXOW01 (sample SAMN04884650, study PRJNA319009) | bovine gut metagenome | isolation source: Cow rumen | host: Bos taurus | place: Italy: Legnaro (PD) | collected 2014-07-09
TCCTTGGGCACGATGACGATGCCCGCCGGGTGCTGGCCCGTGGTCACCTTCACGTTGAGGCAACCCTGGCTCAAGCGCTCCATCTCCGCCCGGCGCAGGGTCTGACCGGTGACCTCGGCGTAGTGGTACACGCACTCGAAGCCCTTCTTCTCGGCCACGCCGGAGATGGTGCCGGCCCGGTAGGCGTGGTGCTGGCCGAACATCTCCTCCACGTATTTATGGGCCCGGTGCTGGTATTCGCCGGAGAAATTCAGGTCGATATCGGGGGTCTTGTCCCCCTTGAAGCCCAGGAAGACCTCGAAGGGGATCTCGAACCCGTCCTTTTTGAGGGGCGTGCCGCAGACGGGACAGGCTTTGTCCGGCAGATCGACGCCGGTGTTGTACTGCAGGGGGTCGATGTCGAAGTCGCTGTACTTGCACTTCGGGCATACGTAGTGGGGCGGCAGGGGGTTCACCTCGGTGATGCCCGCCATGGTGGCCACGAAGGAGCTGCCTACGGAACCTCGAGAGCCCACCAGATAGCCGTCGGAATTGGACTTGTGGACCAGCCGCTGGGCCATGAGGTACAGGGAGGCGAAGTGGTTGCCGATGATGGATTTAAGCTCCTTGTCGAGGCGCTTCTGGACCACGTCGGGCAGGGGATCGCCGTAGATGCTGTGGGCTTTGTCCATGGTCATGCGGGTCAGCTCGTTCTCCGCGTCAGGGATCATGGGGGCGTGGGTGCCGTCGGGGAAGGGCTTCAGGACCGCAATCTCGTCGGCGATGGCGTTGGGGTTGTCGACGACCACCTCTTTAGCGCGGTCGCCCAGATACGCGAACTCCTCCAGCATCTCCTGGGTGGGCTTGAAATAGAGGGGCGCCTGATAGGCCGCGTCGTCGAAGCCCAGCTTGTAGAGCAGGATCTGCCGGTAGATGGCGTCCTCCGGCTCCAGGAAGTGGACGTCGCCGGTGGCCACGGTCCGCTTGCCCAGCTGGTCCCCCAGGGCGACGATCCGGCGGTTGATGTCGTGGAGGGCCTCCGCGTCCTTCACCTGGCCCTCTCGGATCAGAAAGGCGTTGTTGCCGTCGGGCTGGATCTCCAGATAGTCGTAGTAAGACGCGATCTTGAGCAGTTTTTCCTCCGGCTCGCCGTTCAGCACGGCGCGATAGAGCTCCCCCGCCTCGCAGGCGGAGCCCAGGACGAGGCCGCCCCGAAAGACGGACAGCATGCTCCGGGGGATCAGGGGTTTGCCGCCGCGCAGGTGATCCAGGTTGGAAAAACTGATGAGCCTGTAGAGGTTCTTCATGCCCGCCTGGTCCTTGGCCAGGATGACGATGTGGTAGGTCCGCTGTTTCTCCTTCTTCTTGTGGTTGTCCCGCTCCGCTGCGGCGTCGGGGACCACGGGCAGGGTGCGGACGCCCATGGTCTTCAGCTCCTCCGTCATCTTCATGAGGAGCATGGCGCAGGAGTTGGCGTCGTCGTCGGCCCTGTGATGGCTGCCCATGTCGATGCCGTAATGGGCGCAGAGGGTGTCCAGCTTGTGGTTCTCCACGTCGTCGTGGAGGATGTAGCGGGAGAGCATGAGGGTGTCGGCGTAGGGGAGATCGAAGCGGATGCCGAACTTCTCCCCGTGGTGGGTGATGAAGCCCACGTCGAACCGGGCGTTGTGGGCCACCAGGCAAGCGCTGCCGCAGAAATCCCGAAAAGCCTTCAGCGCGTCCCGGCTGGGGGGAGCGCCGGTCAGCATATCCTTGGTGATGCCGGTGAGCTCGGTGATCTTCTTGGGGATGACCACGCCGTCGTCGATGAAGGTGTCGAAGCGTTCCACCACCTGGCCGTCCACCAGGCGGACCGCGCCTATTTCGATAATATCACACGACTCCGCTTTCAAACCCGTGGTCTCGATATCGAAGGCCACGTACTCCCCCTCCATGGGGAAGTCCACGGTGTCGGGCTGCAGGTACCCTTCCACCCCGTAGAGGGCCTTGACGCCGGTGCTCTTGGCTGCCTTGGCCGCCTCCGGGAAGGCCTGGACGTTGCCATGGTCCGTAATGGCCAGAGCCTTGTGGCCCCAGCGGGCAGCGGTCTTGAAGGCGTCGGTGAGATCCGTGACGCCGTCCATGGTGGACATGCGGGTGTGGAGATGGAGCTCCGCCCGCTTCTCCTGGGCGGTGTCCTGCCTCAGGGTCCGATCGATATAGTTGCAGTCGTTGATATAGAAGTTCAGCTCCGGGTTGAACCGACGGGCCTTGCAGGTGCCCCGCAGGACGAAATTCTTGCCCTTCTTTTTGGCTGTCTCGATCCAGAACAGGAACCGCTGGGCCTTCCACTCCTCGAAGAAGGTGGCCTCGCAGTAGATGGAATCGGTGAAGTCCGTCACGTTCATCTGGACCCGCCAGCTGTTCTTGCCGTTCTCCTTCTTGTTGCCCCAGCCCTCCCTCAGGGTGGCGGAGACCAGGCGCCCCTCGATAGTGTAGAGCCGGTCCCCCTCCGTGAGGTCATGGATGGAGGCCCGCTTGCCGCTGGGGATGCGGCCGCCCAGAAGGATGCCGTTCTCCGGCAGGTCCGCCTCCACCACGTTGGTCCGCTTCACCACCACCGCCGCCGAAGGTGGTACGGCGGCCGCCGCCGGGGCAGCAGGCTTGGGCGCGGGCGCTGGCGCGGGGGCAGATTCCTCCACCGGGCGCACCGTATAAGCGAAGGTCAGGCTATATCGGGGCAGCATGGCGGCCATGGCAGCCTCGAAGGAGCGGAGCCGCTCCTCGGGCAGGGGCGAGCTGAGGGTGCAGGACACCTCCAGCGAGTTGGTGCTCCGAATGAGGTGCACGTTCTCGATGGCGATCTCCCGTTCCGTGATGCCCGCCTGTTGGTAGGCCTGTCGAAGAGGTTCTTCCATGGACGCCTCGTGATAAAAAACTGTTAACCCAACATTTCGTTGGCTTCCTTGACCAACCGATCCAGTATCTCCTGGGTGGGGCCGGCGGCCTCCTTCTGGCCATGGCGGAACAGGACCCCGTTCCCCTGGCCGAAGGCGATGCCGATATCCGCGTCCGAGGCCTCGCCGGGACCGTTGACGGCGCAGCCCATGACCGCGATCTTGAGATACCCGGCGTCGTGGCGCACGTGCTCGTTCACATAGGCCGCGATGGAGGGCAGATCCACCCTGGTGCGGCCGCAGGTGGGGCAGGAGATGATCTCCACGTCGTTTTTGCGGACGCCGATGGCGGCCAGGATCTTCTTCCCCGCCAGCACCTCCTGAACGGGATCGCCGGTGAGGCTCACCCGGATGGTGTCGCCGATGCCGTCCATGAGCAGGCTCCCGATGCCGGCGGCGGACTTGATGAGGCCCGCCTCGCCGCTGCCCGTCTCGGTGACGCCCACGTGGAGGGGATAGTCCACCAGCTCGTGGAGACGGCGCATAGCCGCCACGGTGTAGCGGACGTTGGAGTGCTTCACGGAGATGACCGTGTCATAGAAACCCTCGTTTTCCAGCAAGCGAACGTGATCGAGAGCGCTCTCCACCATGGCGGTCACGGGGTCGTCGGGGTGGTTCGAGCGGGCGTCCTTGTTGAGGGAACCGCCGTTGACGCCGATACGGATGGGGATATGGTGCATCTTGCAGCACTCCACCACCGCCTTCACCCGGTCGGGGGAGCCGATGTTGCCCGGGTTGATGCGCAGCTTTTTGCAGCCGTTCTCCACGGCGGCGATGGCCAGGCGGTAGTCGAAATGGACGTCCGCCACCAGGGGGACAGTGATGTGGTCCACGACGTCCCGGACGGCCTTGGCGGCGTTCATGTCGAAGACGGCGGAGCGGACGATCTCGCAGCCCGCCGCCTCCAGCCGATGGATCTGCTCCACAGTGGCGACCGCGTCCCGGGTGTCCGTGTTGGTCATGGACTGAATGGTGACAGGCGCGCCGCCGCCTACGGGGACGGCGCCCACAAGCACTTGTTTCGTCATAGCTTTACCCCCGTATGAGTCGCAGTATATCGTGATAGGTGATGACCACAAACATGAGCATCAGGAGGCCGAAGCCCACCAGATGGACCAGGCCCTCCTTTTCCGGGGGCACGGGCTTCCCGCGGACCCACTCGATGAGGATGAACAGGAGCCGTCCGCCGTCGAGAGCCGGCAGGGGCAGGAGATTGACCAGCCCAAGATTCACGCTGAGCAGGGTGCAGAGACTCAGGACCGTGTACCAGCCGGTCCGCTGGGCCTCCCCCAGGAGCTGAACGATGCCCACGGGACCGGACATGTCCTTGATGCCCGCCTCCCCGGAAAAGAGCATGCCCAGGGACCGGTACACCAGACCCGCATACCGCCACCAAACGGCGGCGCTGCCCCGGATGGCATGGAGAAGGCCTACCTTCTTCATGCCGTAGGCCAGCGTGACGCCCATATGATTGGCGCCCTTCTCCTCGTTATAGAGGTTCTGCAGGACCAGTTTGACCTCCTGGCCGTCCCGGAGGACCACCACCTCCAGATGGTCCTGGTCGGCCGCGGCCACGGCGTCCGTGAGGGTCTCGTAGCTCCCAATGCTTTGTCCGTCCAGGGCCAAAAACTGGTCTCCGGCCTGCAGCCCAGCCGCCTGGGCCGGGCTGTCCTCGGTGACGCCGGCGACGCATATTGTACTGTCGTCCGCCACGCCCCAGCCCAGGATCAGGACCATGGCCAGCAGGAAGGCCAGCACCAGGTTCATCAGCGGCCCGGAGGCGATGACGACGAACCGCTTCCAGGCCTTCTGGGCGTTGAAGCAGCGCTGGTCGATGACCCCCTCGTCCTCCCCATAGAAGCGGCACATGCCTCCCAGGGGCAAGGCCCGCAGGTTATATTCGATGCCCTTTCTCTTGAAGCCCACCAGTTTGGGCCCCATGCCCACGGCGTACTCCAGGATGGTGAAGCCCAGCAGCCGTCCCGCCCCGTAGTGACCCAGCTCATGGATCATCACCAGGACGGAGAGAAGCAGCAGCGCCCCCAGGATGCGTAGTAACGTCATGCAAAACTCCTTGTGCTTTGATACTCGTCCACCAGCCGCCGGGCCTCCCCGTCGGCCGCCAGGATATCCTCTAAACTCGTCATGGGCCGGTTGGCGAACCGGTCCAGGGCGTAGGCTACGCTGTCCTCGATCTCCAGGAACCGGAGACGACCAGCGAAGAACAGCTCCGCCGCCCGCTCGTTGGCGCCGTTGTAGACCACAGGACAGCCGCCGCCGGCCTTCAGGCAATCGTAGGCCATCCGAAGGGACGGGAATCGCGCCATATCGGGCCGGTAGAAGGTCAGGTCACTTTGCTCCCACAGCTTGAGAGACGCCGCCGGGGAGGACACCCGATCGGGCCAGGTCATGGCGTATTGGATGGGTAGACGCATGTCGGCCGTGCTCAGGTTGGCCATGACGGTTCCGTCCCGGTACTCGACCATGCTGTGGACCACGGACTGGGGGTGGATCAGCACCTCGATCCGCTCACCGGGGAAGTCGAAGAGCCGGGCCGCCTCCATGACCTCCAGCCCCTTATTCATCAGTGTAGCCGAATCCAGGGATATCTTGCGCCCCATGGACCAGGTGGGATGCTTCACCGCCTGCTCGGGGGTGATGTCCCTCAGCTCCGCCCGCTGCTTTTTGAAAAACGGGCCGCCGGAAGCCGTCAGGATCAGCTTCTCCACCTCGTCCCGTCTGCCGTTCTGCAGGCACTGGAAGAGGGCGGACTGCTCGCTGTCCACGGGCAGCAGCTCTCCCCCGCCCGCCTTCAGGACCTCCTTCACGAGATCGCCGCCGCAGACCAGGGACTCCTTGTTGGCGATGGCCACCCGCTTCCCCGCCTTCATGGCGGACAGCAGGGGCTTCAACGCGGCGATGCCGGAGATGGCCAGGACCACCACGTCCACCTGGGGATCGGCGGCGAGATCATACAGGGCCTGGTCGCCCCATACCGTCTCCACGCCGGGCACAGGCGACGCGAAAGGCCGGGAGAACACGGCCACCCGGGGCCGGTCCGCCGCGATCTGATCGAGGAAGGGGGCCTCGCTGCTGTGGGCGCTGACGCCGTAGAGGGTGAACAGGTCCGGGTGAGCGCGCACCACGTCCAGGGCCTGTTTGCCGATGGAGCCGGTGCTGCCCAGGATCGCCACGTTTTTCATGGAAAAGCTCCTTTCAGGACAGGGCCAGGATGCAGAACGCCAGCACAACCGGGGCGCACAAGAGAACGCTGTCCAGCCGGTCCAGGAACCCGCCGTGACCCGGCAGGGTCTCCGAAAAATCCTTCACATCCGCGCTCCGCTTCAGGCAGCTGGCGAACAGGTCCCCGAACTGACCCGCCACGCCGCAGATGAACCCCAGGGACGCCAGCTCAAAGAGGTCCATGCCCTGGCCTTCGGTCCAAAGCCCCTGGGCGTAATAGAGGCCCACGCTTGCCAGGATAGACCCCAGGAGGCTGCACACGGCCCCCTCCACGGTCTTCTTGGGGCTGATCTTGGGGGCCAGGGGGGTCTTGCCCATGGCCATGCCGCCGAAGTAGGCGCAGATATCCCCCACGGAAGGGCACAGGATGGCCGCGCAGCAGGCGGTCCTGGCCATCCAGGGAGGCAGCGCAAAGTAGATGGCCACCAGGGCGCACTCGCTGAGGATGGGGTACACGAAGGGCAGCAGGCAATAGGCCGCCGCCGAAAAGTCGTCCCGCATCAGGAGGACCTGGCCCACCATGGTGGCGGCCACCATCAGCAGGCCGAAGGCGAACACCACCGATAGATTATAGGACGTGAGATAGTAAACGATGCCGAAAAAACCGGCGAAGATGTAGGCCGGAGTGATGACGACCTCCTTGCCCATGGCCTTGATGAGGCTGTCCATCTCCTTGACGGTGATGAGAAAGGCCCCGCCGAAGATGAGCAGGAACACGATGTCGCCCAGGTGCAGGCACAGCACCAGCACCGCCGTGAGGATCACCCCTGTGACGACGCGGATCATGGTCTTTTTCATCACAGGCCTCCGAAGCGGCGGCCCCGGCGAGCGAACTCCCGGAGGGCCTTGATGTATTCGTCCTTGGTGAAATCGGGCCAGAAGATAGGCGTGAAATAGAGCTCGGCGTAGGCCGCCTGCCACAGGAGGAAGTTGCTCAAGCGCTCCTCGCCGCTGGTGCGGATCATCAGGTCCAGCTCCGGCTGGCCGGCGGAATAGAGCTCGTCCGTGAAGGCTTCGTCCCCGGGGTACTGTCCCTGGGCGACGGCCTTTTCGGCGCAGCGGCGCACCGCCCGCAGGATCTCCGCCCGGCTCCCGTAGTTGAGGGCGATGTTGAGGCGCAGGCCCGTGTTCGACCGGGTCTTGTCCTCCGCCCGAAGGAGGGCCGCCCGCACCTTCTCCGGAAAGGGGTCCTTCTCGCCGAAGATGGTGATGCGCACGTTGTTCTCGTGGAGCTCGTCGATCTCGCTGTTGAAGTACTCGATGAGCAGGGAGAACAGGACGCTTTTCTCCTCCTCCGGCCGCCGCCAGTTCTCCGTGGAGAAGGCGTAGAGGGTCAGAGCCTTCACGCCCGCGTCGGAGGAGAAGCGGATGATCTCCCTCAGCCGCTCCGTGCCCGCCCGGTGGCCGAAGCTGCGGGGCAGGCCCCGCTGCTGGGCCCAGCGGCCGTTGCCGTCCATGACGATGGCCACGTGCCGAGGCAGGGTCTCGGGTGCGAGCCCCAGGCTGTTCAGTTCTTCCGGGGTGAGCTTAGCCATGACGCCTCCCTTTCATAAAGAGGATGCAAAGCGAAAACCGCCTTGCATCGCTTCTGTTCGCTTATTCTTTGAAGTTGGACCAGGTGAGGCGGCAGACGCCGTCCTCCTCGATCTGGCGGACCACCCGGCGCTGGCCGGCGGACCGCTCCTTTCGGGGCTTCGCTTCGCAAAGCTCCACCCGGTAGCCCTCCGCCTCCAGCCGCTGGACGGCCTCTGTGAGGGGCCAGCAAAGCACGTTCGTCAAACGGACATGATCTCCTTTTCCTTGGCCTGGGCGATGGCGTCGATCTCCTTCACCTTCTCGTCGGTGAGCTTCTGGATCTTCTCCTCCAGCTTCTTCTGGTCGTCCTCGGTGAGGAGGTTGTCCTTCTTCTGCTTCTTCACGTCCTCCATGGCGTCCCGGCGAATGGAGCGGACGGCCACCTTGCTCTCCTCCGCCTTCTTGCGGATCACTTTGGCCAGGTCCTTGCGGCGCTCCTGGGTGAGCTCGGGGAAGATGAGGCGGATGACCTTGCCNNGACTTCTGGATGGCCTTCTCCACGGCGGGGATCATCTTGGTGTCCCACAGGGAGATGATGAGCATGCGGGGCTCGGGCACGGAGATGTTGCCCATCTGGTTGATGGGCGTGGGCGACCCGTAGTAATCCACCATGATGCGGTCCAGGGCCTGGGGGTTGGCCCGGCCGGCCCTGAGGGAGTTGTACTCCTGCTTCATGACGCTGATGGTCTTGTTCATTTTTTCGGTGGCGATATCTAAGATCTCCGGCATGGCTGTGTTCCCCTTTCCAGTTCTAACTTGTATATTTTACAATAGGCCGACGGTGAATTCAAGGGGTTTATGCCCGGCCGTCGATCAAAGTGCCAACATTTTCACATTCCGCCGCCTCCGCCAGCTTGTCCAGGGCGAAGCACAGGATGGGCAGCTCCTGCTCCCGGCAGAGGGTGATGGCGGTGAGATCCGTGGCTTTCAGGTTGTCCCGGATCACCTTCTCGTAGCTCAGGTGGCTGTAGCGGACGGCGTTGGGGTCCTTCTTGGGGTCGGCGGAATAGACGGCGTCCACGTTCTTGGCAAGGAGCAGGGCGTCCGCGCCGATCTCCGCCGCCCGCAGGGCCGCCGCAGTGTCCGTGGAAAAGAAGGGGCAGCCGGATCCGCAGGCGAAGATGACGACCACCTTCTCGCTCAGCAGTTCCTTGGCCTTCCGGCTCGAGAAGCTGTCGCAGAACCGGTCCATGTCCACGGCGGACAGCACCGCCGCTTTGCGGCCCAGACCCTCGAAGGCGTCCTGCAACGCCAGGGCGTTGATGGCCGTGGCCAGCATCCCCATGTGGTCCCGCCGGTTCCGGTCGTGCTGGCCGGCGTCCCGGCCCCGGATGATGTTGCCGCCGCCCACGACGACCCCCACCTCCATGCCCTTCTCCGCCAGGGCCGCGATGCTCTTTGCGGTCTTCTCCACCTTCTCGAACCCAATGGGCCCGTTCTCCCCCATGAGCGCCTCGCCGCTGATCTTCAGCAACACTCGCTTATACATTCCTTCACCCTCCCCACGCTTTTTCCCCAGTATACCACGCCCGCGCCCAAAAGGAAAGGCCCATAATAATAGCTCCGGCCCACCGGAGCTATATCACTGAAATGCTTTTTCCTGGTTGTGGAATCATTCCTGTATCGCGCCCAACTCACAGAGCTTAGCAAGCACCTTGTTCACATCTGTTTCCACAGCCGAGCGCTCCGCCTCATACTCCTCGCAAAGGGCATCGACGATCTGCTCAGTTGTTGTTTCCTGCATCAGGCAATTCACTATGAAAGCAGCCGTCTCGTTGAGACGCAGGATGCCGCGAAAACTCTCCGCCATTTCCCCAACAGGGACAAGAACACCGTCTTCTCCCAGCTCAGCCATAATGTAGTTATCATTCAGTCTCATAAGGTTTCCTCCATGAATCGTTTTGCTGTATACTTACCGAATAAAGTAAGGATTTATCAGCCTATGGCTACGCTTTTACGATCGCCTTTGCTATCATTTTATCAGAAAAGGATATCCGCTATAGGTAATTCATTATCTCCGGTAGGCTGTGGTATAGGCGTTGGCGTCGGTGTGGGCGTTGGCGTCGGTGTGGGCGTCGGCGTTGGTGTCAGTGTGGGCGTTGGAGTTGGCGTGGTCGTGGGTGTCGACGTCGGTGTCGGCGCTAATGATGATGTCGATACCGGCTCTGACATCAGCGTAGGTGCTGGTGTGGTCGCTTGATATAGTGTTGACGCAGATGTTGGTTCTGCTGTGGTCACCTGCTCTGGGGGTTCTGGAAGAGCTTCTCTGGAGCAATTGCATCCTGCCATCGCAAAGACAACACAAAAGACCGCCAAACACAACCCAAGTTTTTTCTTCTGTATTTTTTTACTCACCATTTTCTCACTTCCTCATGTATACATGCTTCACGGAAACGCTTGTTTCAATTCGCTGCATTTAGCCTATCTGTAAGACCTATTCGGAGCGCTCTCTTTCCAGTTCGGTCACATCTCACAGGCGGGCCACGCCAATCTGTATGGTGAGATGTGCATTCCAGCTATTGAGCAGGTTAACCCAAGGTCTGTTTCTTGAAGCTTACTCTAGCCGACTCTTCTCTTTCTGGTAAGCAGCGAGGACTTCCTGCTCCAGTTTGAAACGTTCTATCATTTTTCTGGAGTCAGAACATCCGTTTATAAACTCGTCGCATTTTTTCAGGTTTATACAGCGCGGGTACAGGACGCAATCCTCGCATTCTGGAAAATAACATGACTCTTGCCAAGATCGTACGATCACTACATCGCGTTTTTCATCATAGATATTGCCCACGATCTCGTTTTCATCGAAATGCTCGCAGCAGTTGATCGTCCCATCGGGAAGGATCACCTCGCGGTTTTTGCTGTCCGCCTGACAACGATAGATTTTTATTTCCCGGTTCAGTGCAGCGGGTTTTCCGATCCCCAAACTCCAAATCTTTCTCTCAAGTGCAACATATTTCTCCACAGCAGCCTGCATTGTTTCGAAATGGTGGATCTTCCCGACGATCTCTATGAGCGGAGCCACATAGACATTCAGTCGTGTTTGGCCAGAAAAACGCTCTGCCAGCACATCACAAAGCATGGATAGATCGTCTGCGTTTCTTTGATCCATGTTCAGGCGGATCTGAACCTTGATCCCCGCATCCAATGCATAGCCGATATTCTCAAACACACGCTCAAAAGCGTCGCCATCATTGGTTATATACGCTTTCGTTCGATTATACACTTCACGGGTACCATCTAGCGTGATCTGCATCAGATCCGTATGCCAGAACTGCGCAGCCTTTTGCGCTGTCTCACGGTCAAGGAAGTAGGCATTCGTCACAATGGTAGATGTATACTCTGCCCCATGTGATTGCAGATCATCACTGATGATATCGATTGCTGTTTTATTCAGTAGAGGTTCTCCGCCAAACCAACTGATCCGAATCTTGTTTCCGCCGCTGGCCTGCATCATATAGGCGGCGACATCGTGGGCCGTCTCTCTCGACATGGAAAATCGGCGCTTACCCATTTCAAAGCAGTAAAAGCAGCGGGCATTGCAATCCGTCGTTGTGAAAACAGTAAAGCTGGTAATACTCTTCTTTTTCGAATCGAGCATGGCAGCGATCCGCCGCACGTCGCGAGTTTGCTTCCGCTCATCGAAGCCTTCGGGGACCAAGATCCAGCTCTGTATCAATTCTTCTTGATGATCCGCATAGCGCTCACTTTTCTCCAGGAGATACAGCGCGCCTGTCAGCGTCTGATACAGCAGCAGCCCATCTTCGCACGGTACGGTGAGAGTGTGCGCAGAGAGATGGTAAGCTCTGTCCTTTTTAGCTTTCTGCTTGCCGCATAATCTGGCCGCAAGCTCCGATGCAGGGAAAACTCTCTTCATTCTCTTCCTCCCGGTTTTTGGGGAAGGGGCGGGTACCGAGTACCCGCCCCATTGACTATTTCGGTTCTGTTCTGTGATCAGCAGAAGGCATCCCCGACCGGTGTACCATTTTCGCAGCCTGCAGACGTGCAGATGATATCATTGTCGATCATGATAACATCTACCGAAGGCACTTCATACTCTTTCTTCATGGTTCCTTTCTCCTTTCTTTTTAATTATGGAAGTATGCATCCGCCGCCCTGTTGTAGTAGTACAACTCAGCCATATAATCCTTCAAGCTCTGGCTGGCAGTCGACTGACTGCTATAGATGCTTGACCGAACATAGGACAGGGCGCTGTAGTACACAGTATAGGTGCCGCCATCGCTTTCTGCTTTGATCTCCCACATGGTGTCAAGATCCTGCGCGTTGATGTTGGGGATCACGACGCACATGGCGCCTTCCACGACAGACGGAGTCAGATCGATCCACTGGCCGCCCGGAGCTCTGTACGCAAAGCTCTGATTCCAGTCGCTGAAGTAGAGTCGGATCTGTGTAACCTCCTCCAGGTTCAGTCTGGTGCCGGTCAGCGTGTTGCCGGAGCCTTCGGCTGACGGTGCATACTGTGAAAGAGCTTCACTGGTGGGCATGGTAACCGCGCCATAGCTCACGGATGCATTGCGGTTGGCGAAGTAATACTCCGCAAAATCCGCATACTCTTCCATCTGAGAACCCAGCGCCTGAAGCGTCGCTGTACCCTGTGTAACGGTCTTGGTTCTGAGATAATCTGTGACTGCATACTCGATCTCAGTTGTAGTAACCGTTCCAGAGGAGGTTTGATAACTGAAGCTCAGCGGGTTGTCATTCTCATCAAGGACATTCACAAGGATCTTGGTCTTGAGCTGCTTAGCGTAGACCGGGAAGGCAAAGACTTTGGCGCCTGCCACAGTAGATGCACCAGCATTAGAGATCAAGGTCTTCACGACACGGCCGTTTAGGTTCATGGAGACGGCATGCGCAGTCGAGCCCTGGGGGAACTTGAAGTGGAACTGCATGATCGTTGCGCCTTGGAGCAACAGATTCACGCCGACCAGTTCTGCTTCGACTTCATCCAACTGCCAGATTATGGAGAACTCCATGTCACTGGTGATCGGCATCGTCGTCAAGTCGATGGGTTCGCCGTATGCGCTATCCTGCCAGCCAATAAACGTGGCATTACCGAAGGACAGCTTGTCAGGATCCGGCGACTGAGCATAATCGCCATAGGCAACCGTCTGCGTGAGATCCGCAGGATCACCAGTGTAAGTAGCCGTTCCAATGTTGAAGGTGACCGTGAACGCCTCGACGACCTTGTAGATCGCGCCAGCTGCATAGGCAGTGGCGTCATCGCCGGTGGCGGTGTTGTCCAGCGTCACGACCGTGTAGCCGTTGGCCAGGTAGGCCGTGGGATCGATGTCGAAGTAGCCGCCGGAGATGTTGATCTGGGCGTTCTCACCGCCAGACTCCGTCAGCGTGCAGTTCGTGAACGTGCCGCCGCTGATGTTGATGATCGCCTGGTTGCCCGGGTACGTGTTGTTGTCGATCTGCGCCATCAGCTCGCCGCTGAACGTGCCGCCCTCGATGTTGAGGGTGCCGCCGCTGGAGAACATGTACACGGCGTAGCCGTTCGCGGAGGTGTAGCTGCCGCTCTTCACCGTTACCTCAGAGGGTCCGCCTCCAATGCCCTGCAGCGCCAGCGCTGTGTTGCGCCATGTCTGGCTATGATTGCCGGTGTTGGTCACGGTCACGTTGGTCAGGGTACCGATAGCACCGTTGGCATAGCTCAGACCGGTGTTGCCGTTGCTGTTAATGGTCACGCCAGTCAGGTCGGCAGTCACGCCGTCGAACAGCGCGGTGTAGTTACCGCCGCTCTTCACCATGGTGATGTCGCTGACCGTCAGCTTATCCGTCGTCGGACGGTTACCGCCGTCATAGTCGCCGAAGTAGAAGCCGAAGGTGTCACTGGTGGAAGTCAGGGCCTGCGCACCGCTGATGGCGATGGTCTTGTTCTTCAGGTTCGGAGAGGTCACATCATAGAGAACGTTCTCCGTGCTATCCGCGATCATCACGATCTCGTCACCGTCAACAGCCGCCGCGATGGCGTCAGCCAGGGAGGCGTACGGCGTGTCGTTGATGGTGGCAACAGCCTTCACCAGCTCGTAGAGACCCGTCGTAGTATTCTGCTTCCAGCAGTACCCTGCCGGGATCTTCGCGTTGGAGGTCACGCTGCTCGCAACCGCCACGTTGTTGAACTCGTTGTTCTCCGGGTTCTGGATCGATACCGGCTTCACACCGGTCAGGTTCGCCGCCGGGACGTTGATCGTCGCATCGATCTGCTTGTTCGTCGTGTGCTGCGCAATAGCGATCGCCGCGCCCACCGTCGTCGTGCCGCTCCCGTTCGGGTTGCAGCTGTATTCAGAAGCCGTCGACTCGAACGTGCCGCCCGTGATGTTCACGGTACCGGAACGTACTTCGATACCCGTCTCACCGCCGGTGAACGCGCCGCCGTCAATCGTCAGCGTGCCGTCCTGCGGATGGTAGATGGCGCTGCCATTCGTACCGGTGATGTTGCCGCCGTGCACCGTGATAGACGTGCCGTGACGGCTGCCGTTGCCGGTGATGCCGTAGTAGTAACCAGTCAGGTTGCCGCCGTTCACCGTCAGCGTGGCGTTCGCCGTGCTGGTCTCGCCCGCCTTCGTCAGCGCCACTGCTGCATACGCATTGTCGCCGGATACGATCGCGCCAGCATCAGGATTACTGCTGTCGTTGATCGTCAGGTTCGCACCGCGCAGGACCATGATCACGCCGCTATTCAGCGCGCTCTGTCCTGTGTACTCAATCGTCTTTCCGTTCAGATCCAGCGTGAACGTGCCGCTCACCTCGATCTGCGCCGTCACGTTCACGTTCTCAAGCAGCGTCAGCGTGCCGCCGTTCGTGTTCGCATACGCCACGGCGTCGGCCAGGCTGTCAAACGCCACAGGATCAGCGCTGCCAACCGTCACGGTCGCGACCGCCTTCGCCAGTTCGTAAAGGTTGGTGGTCGTATTCAGCTTCCAGTAGTAACCATCCGGGATCACTGCGTTGTCTGCAACGCTGCTTGCTACCGCAACGTTGTCGAACTCGTTGTTCTCCGGGTTCTGTACGGATACCGGCTTGATCGCGTGCAGGTTCGCCGCCGGCACGTTGATCGTCGCCTGGATCGTCTTACCCGTGGTGTGCTGCGCTATGGCAATTGCAACACCAGTGGTCGTAGTGCCGCTCCCGTTCGGGTTGCAGCTGTACGAATCCGTCGTCGCTGTGAACGTGCCGCCCGTGATGTTCACGGTGCCGGAACGCACCTCAATACCAGTCTCCAGACCAGTGAACGCGCCGCCGTCGATCGTCAGCGTGCCGTCCTGCGGATGGTAGATGGCGCTGCCTTCCGTGCCGGTGATGTTGCCGCCGTGCACCGTGATAGACGTGCCGTGACGGCTGCCGTTGCCGGTGATGCCGTAGTAGTAACCAGTCAGGTTGCCGCCGTTCACCGTNNCCGCCGTTCACCGTCAGCGTGGCGTTCGCCGTGCTGGTCTCGCCCGCCTTCGTCAGCGCCACCGCTGCATACGCTTTGTTGCCGGATACGATCGCGCCAGTATCAGGATCGCTGCTGTCGTTGATCGTCAGGTTCGCGCCACGCAGCACCATGATCACGCCGCTATTCAGCGCGCTCTGTCCTGTGTACTCAATCGTCTTTCCGTTCAGATCCAGCGTGAAGGTACCGGATACCTCGATCTGAGAAGTGACATCCACATCCTCAAGCAGTGCCAGCGTGCTGCCGTTGGCTGCGTTCGCCGCCGCGACTGCCTCCGCCAGGGTGGCGTAGTAGGTGGAGCCGATCCGGGCGACGGGGGCAGCACCGACCGTGTAGGGGTAAGTTTGAGCGTTTTCGCCGGTGTTGGCCGCCGGTACAACGCCGTTGGGATAAGCGATGCTGTTGAAGCTGCTCAAATCGACGTTGTACACGCCGCCGGAGATATAATAGGGCTTATCATAAGTCGTCCAGGAGGTCGCCCCGCAATCATATGCAAGTCCAAAGGCCTTGCCCGAGACAAAGCTGAACTGACCGCCGGAGATATGGACCATGGGCTCAGTGGGTTCGGGGACAATTGTATTCCACTCCGAATACTTGCGGACCCACAGCTTGGCATTGGTAAAGTTGCCGCCCGTGATGTTCAGCGAGGTGTTGAACGGATGGCGCAGCTTCATGTCGATCAAACCGTCGATTGTGCCGCCGGAGATCGTAATGGTTGTGGAAATGCCATCGCCAGTGGAATTCTCGGTCGGATTATAGATGTATGTATCCACGAAGATACCGCCGACAATCGTGCCGCCGCTGATCGTGACGGTATTGTGCGAGAAGGGTGTCGCACTGCTCGCACAGTTCTGATAGACGCGCAGGCCTGCATCACCGTTTGCCGCAGACAGCGTGCCTCCGGTCATGGTAAATACCGTTTCTTTATCGTCGTTACGGCCCCATGCATTGGAGCTGTTGGAAACCGCGTAGGAGATATAATAGTTCCCGGTGTACTCAATAATGCCGGACTGGAGATTCAGAGTACCGCCGAGGTTATAGATCACCGCAAGCTCGCCGCCCGTTACCGTGCCGTCAGCTGTTATTTTACCGGTACTCGGGCTGCTGGTGTCCTTGATGGTCAGGGTGCCTTCGTTTCTGATCAGACTCCATCCATTTCCGCTGGCAGTCGAATTAACCGTATGTCCTGCCAGATCAAGGATTATTGTCTTGGTGCTCGCAATAACTATGCTGCCCGCTTCCGTAGAATCCGCCAACATCGTGATCGTGGTCTGCGTGCCGGCCGGGACTGCCGCGATGGCTGCTGCCAGGGTCTCGTAGCCCTGTCCGTCGATCTCGGCGACGGGCATGAACTTACGATAGATCGTGATGGTCGCTTCGTCAGGCTGGTCCGCGTGATACGTGGACGTGCTCCGCACAGCGTACAGCGCGGTATTAGCCACATTGGTCAGGTAGGTGGTCCTGCCGTAGGTGCCGGTAGGATCGTCGTTGATCGACCTGTTATTGATGTACTGACCCGCAGAGGTATACGCCCAGACATAGTCGCCGCCGTACTGATGGATCACGATCACATCGCTATTGTCGCCATTGGCGATGTAATCCGTGCCCTGGGTCAGCGTGTTGAAGACAGGCTTTGCATAAGTAGTATCCCATTCGTTCACATAGACCGTCGGGACGCCCTTCCAGAGCCAGTCCTCATTGGGATTGTGGCTTTCTGCGCTCCAGTCTCTCGCCTTGGTCGCTGTTCCGACGCAGTTGTAGTATGCAATGTACAGACCCAAGTTGGTCGCATAAGGCGAGCCGTCAAGATCGAAGCAGACACCAGAGCCGCTGGAGGAGTTGCCGCCAACGTCAACGAACAGGCCATATGCAGCGATACCCGCGCTGAGCGTGCCGCTGTTCGAGCAGTTCGTGTAAGCAAAGGTCGTTTCCTTCCAACCCGCATAGAACGTATTCAGAGCAGTCTCATCGGTGCCCGTGATGTTCAGTCCGGCTTTGATCTTCGGACCGACGCTATTGGCCATGTTCACGTTCGCGCAGATACCTGCAGCGTTGTCAGTGGCCGTCATGTTGCCCGTGTTGGAGCAGTTGGTGAAGGACAGGTTCTTGGTTCCGTCGTTCGCCATCAACGGCGCACCAGTACCGCCCAGGATACCAGCCGCATACTGACCGCTGACAGCAGCGCTGTTGGTGACGTTGGTGAAGGCCAGGGAGCCGCCTTCGCGGTGCAGGCCCACGACGCCAGCCGCGTACTTCTTTGCCGCGATCGTGCCGCTGACCGTCACATTGCTGATGGTGACGTTGGCAACGCCGCTTCCGACTGCGTAGAGGCCGCCGGCGTTGGAGCCGGAACCCGTGGCGCTGATGGTAGCATTGATGGTCAGGTTGCTGAAGCTGCAAGTCCCGGTCACAGTGCCGAACAAACCGGCCACAGCGTTCGCATCGGAGGTCGTGATGGTATAGGTTACAGTGTGGTTACCACCGTTGATGCTGACGCCGTTCAGGTTGAGAGGCGTCCACGCGCCCAGATCGAGGTCCTTCAGCAGGGTCACGGTGTCGCCGGTGGTGGCAGCCGCCACAGCAGCCTGGAGAGTCTCGTACTTCGCGCCGCCCTCGATCTGGGCCACGTAGGAGCCCTGCTTGACGCCGTAGGTGCCGTTGCCATTGTCAACGGGAATGTGGCCAGTCGCGCAGAAGTCCTCAGGCACCGGGCTGGAGAAGATACCGCCGGAGATCGCGATGGTGGCGCTGCTGTTGGCAGCCTTGGTCACGGCGGCAGTGGTGCCGGAGATTCTCGGAGCGTTCCATTGACTGCTCACATTCAGCGTGCCGCCATTGACCGCGATGCCTGCGCCGTCGGTGCCGGTGATGATCGGGGTGCCCATACCGCTGCTCACTGTCAGCGTGCCGCCATTGACTTCGATACCGGTCTTGCCGGAGACAGTTGTAGTAACGTTAAATCCACCTGATACTGCAACAGTCGCCGCGCCATTCATGACGATGGCCGTGCCATTCGTTGCTGTGATAGTACCAGTAATGTTGGCACTTGCGCCATAGCCACTGGTTTCTATGGCCCTGTCGTCAGCCGTTATGATTACGTACGAAGCAGTGGTCAATTTGCTGTAATTCGTCGCGCTGGAGTCATTGCTGCCATAAACATGCACGTGGCCAATGACCGCTCCACGGTTCGCGACCACGGTTGTGTCTTCCTGGATATTCAGTTCGCCATGCCGAATCTCGATGTCGCCAGTCAGCGTATGGCCATTCAGGTAAAGGTAAACCTTGTTTGCAGCTTGTACCAAACTGACAGTCAAAGGCTGGCTAAGGGTGACATCGCTCAGCAGATAAATACTGTCGCCATCCGCAGCTTCGTTGATCGCATCCTGCAGGGAGGTATAGCCAGCGACATCGGCACCGCCGCGGGTGACCTTGGCCACGCAGCCGGGATCAGTGATCTCGATGGTGCTGAAATGGGGCAGTTCGACGGTGACCTGGTCGTTGGCGACGGTCGCCCAGAAGGTCTGCTCCACTTCGCCGCCGACCTTGTGCTCGATCTTCACCAGAGTGCCGTTGGCGAAGGGGACCGCCAGGGTGACGGTGGCCGACGCGGTACCGGATGCGACGGTGAAGACGTCACCGCTGGCGCTGCTCAGGTTGAGCGTGTAGATGGTCTTGGCGTCCGTGGAGTTGGCGGTGTCCTTCTCCACCGTCAGGGTCAGAGCGCCCTCGGAAGCCAGGGCGGAAACCGCCGCGGCGTTGAAGGTGACGGTGGCCGCCTGGCCCGCGATAGCGACGGACTCGGTAGCGCTTGCCGTGAACACGCCGTCCTCGATGGTGGCGGTGAGCTCCGTGGCGGTGTTGGTTTCCTCGACGATCGCGGGAACGTGCTTCACAACGGTCCAAACGTTGCCGCTCTTGGTGGCGTCGTAACCGGCCGCCAGGTAGGCGGTGGGATCAGCGGTGAAGGTGCCGCCCTTCACTTCGAGCGTGAAGGTGTAGCCCTTGTTGTTGGGGGAATTGTTGTTCTTGATTCCGTTTCCACCGTTGAAGGTGCCGCCGTTAATGGTCACAGTGGCGTTGCCATTCTGCTTGGAACCATTATCGTCACCATCCTGTGCGGTGAGAAGCACATCACGTCCAGAGCCGGTGAACGTGCCGCCGTTGATGGTCACATTCGTGGGGCCATGCCAGTTGGTCACATAGACCGCATAGTACGTACCGGCTTGCGCACTGGTATCATTGAGGTTGCTGTTATCGATTGTCACAGTACCGCCATCGATGCAGATGGCGCCAGCTGCTCTAGATACGGAAACGCCGTTGAAGGTTGCAACGCCCGAGCGCACCATCAGAGGATAATCCGTGGCGGAGCTGGAAGTGATCGTTGCATTGTTGATCTCCAGGTAAGTGTTGGGCTGGCCATGATGGTTCCTGAACAGCTGGTTACCTTTTTCATCTGTCGAAGTAAAGGTACCGCCGTTGACCGTAATGTGGCCACCGGTCATATTGCGGAAGGTGGCGCCGCCGTCGCCCTGGCCCTCAGTCACATTCACGTTGGTGAGGGTGAGGGTGCCGTAGTTATCCAGAATACCGTAGGTACCGGTGTAGGTGTTCTCCATAGCACCATTCCGGATCGTCAGGGTACCACGGTTGATGATGGGACGCACGGCAGAACCGCCATTGATCGTCAGCTTGAAGTTGTTGAGATCAAGGACGTAAGTGTTGCCTGCCGGAATCGTCAAAGCGCCGGTCAGGAACGCATTGGCGACCAGGGTGATAGTGTCGTCGCTTTCAGCACTGGCGAACGCAGCAGCCAGGGAGTCGTAGTAGTCTTCGCCGATCTTGGCCTTGGCGACAGCCTGATAGGCCGCGATGGCGGCAGCCTCGGTGTCGAAGGTGCCTTCGCCGCTGGTCGTGGTCGTCGTCACCTTATACTTGCCATTCCCATCCACGGCATAGGTGTAGTAGGTGTCTTCCTCAGGCTCGTCCGGTTTGACAACCGGGTCCTGGGTGGTGCCGGAGGGGTCAGTGGGTCCACCAGGGATGGCGGGACCAGTACCAGGCGTGTTCTGAGGGTCTTCACCGCCACCAACGATGCTTCCGCCACCGATGCCGCCGCCAAACGGATTACCCGTTCCAGGATCGCCTGTGCCTTCGATGGTGCTGCCCTTGGCGCCGTCGCGCTTGGGCTGCTCAGCCTTGGGCTCCTCGGTGGGCTCCTCAGTCTTGGCCTCGTAGGTGACGACGCCGTCCTCGTCGGGGTCGGAGGTGGCGAGGGTGCAGCCCTCGGCGGCCTGGACGGTGATCTTATACTCGCCGGCCTTGACCAGGAGCTTCTGACCGGCCTGGAGGGTCACGGTCTCCGCCGCGTCAGCCTTCAGCTCCAGGACCTTGCCGGTCGCCAGGGCAGCGGCCAGGGCCTTGCCGAAATCCGCATAGTCCTGGCCGTCCACCGCGGCCACGGCGGGCTGGAGATCGGTATCGTCGCCGCCCTTCTTGCCGTCGTCGGCAGGAGGATTCTCGTCCTCATTGCTGCCGCTGGCGGCAGGAGGATCGTTCTCCTCATTGCTGCCGCTGGCTGCAGGAGGATCGTTCTCCTCGTTGCTGCCGCTGGCGGCGGGAGGATCGTTCTCCTCATTGCTGCCGCTGGCGGCGGGAGGATCGTTCTCCTCGTTGCTGCCGGTGCCGGCGGGAGGATCGTTATCCTTCTTATCGTCGTTCGTGGTTACAACGGGGTTTTCCTCGCTGCTTCCGGACTGGTCGTTTCCTTCCTCGACGATGGTCTCGTCGGTGGAAGGGGATCCCGCGTCACCATCAGCCCATGCAAAGGCGGGTGCGGTCAATGTGAAGAGCATGCAAAGTGCCATCACAAGGGCCAGGAATCTCTTAGTACGCATCATGGAACCTCCTACTTTATAGTCTTTTTGGTCTCTCTCCGATCGGAGTCGCGCGGGGCGGCTGGCGAGAAAATGGATACAAAACGCACAGACTACCCCTATATAAATCCAGTTGGTATTATAGCATGGGGAACAGGAGATGTCCACTGATAATTTAAGATAATTTCATACAAGTTTTTGAAGGGAGCGGGAGGAATTGGGGCAGAGAGGGAGTTTTTGCCCGTATGGGGGGATTTTTGAGGAGAGGGATGGAAGGGAGAAGAAAAATTTATGGGGGCGATCCGTTTACTCCTTTCGCCCCTTTGAGGCACCTTTCCCATGCCCTTCGGGCACTGGGCAGGCTTTTACACCTCATCCACCGCTGCCGCGGTCCCCCTTCCCCTCCTGCAGCTTCGCTGCAGGGGAAGGCTCGACGGGGACCGGGGCATATGAAAAGGGCGATCCGCAGATCGCCCCGAGGGGGCATCCTATGCACCCCTTCCGTCACTTCGTGACACCTTCATCCATGGGCTTCGCCCGGCCTTGCTGAAGCCCCCTTCCGTCACTTCGTGACACCTTCCCCATTCTGCCTGACGGCAGAACAGGGCAGGCTTTTGGGGCAGGCATTGCAGCCGCAGGAGCACTTGCCCTGCTTCTTGTCGCGGAGGAGCCTGCGGACGGCGAAGAAGAGGGCTGCGGCGACGAGGAGGACGAGGAGAATGTCGAGCCACATGTCAGCCCACCCCCAGGAGAAGGCCGACGAGGCGGAGGATCAGAGCGGCCAGCCAGGCGACGGCGCACTGCCAGAGGACCACGCCGGCGGCCCAGCGGGGGCCCAGCTCCCGGCGGATGGCGGCCACGGAGGCCACGCAGGGGGTGTAAAGGAGGCAGAACACCAGCAGGCATCCGGCGGCCAAGGGCGAGAGGGCGGAAGCGACGTCGCCGGAGAAGAGGATGCCCAGGGTGGAGACCACGGACTCCTTGGCGAGGAAGCCGGTGATGAAGGAGGTGCAGATCCGCCAGTCGCCCAAGCCCAGGGGCCGGAACAGGGGGGCCAGGAGGCCGGCCAGGAGGGCCAGGATGCTGGCGTGGGAGTCGGCCACCGGGTTCAGGCGCAGGTCGAAGCTCTGGAGGAACCAGACCACCACCGTGGCGATGAGGATCACGGTGAAGGCCCGCTGCAGAAAGTCCTTGGCCTTCTCCCACAGGAGCCGGACCACGTTCTTGGGGCTGGGCAGCCGGTAGTTGGGCAGCTCCATGACGAAGGGGGCCGCCTCGCCCTTGAAGAGGGTGCCCTTATAGAGGTAGGCCACGAGGACCGCCATGAGGACGCCCAGGAGGTACAGGCCCGTCATGATGAGGCCGCCCC
>LXOW01159410.1_pt1 | contig 22378 bp, 18 predicted proteins | sample 1368591 | NCBI WGS metagenome assembly LXOW01 (sample SAMN04884650, study PRJNA319009) | bovine gut metagenome | isolation source: Cow rumen | host: Bos taurus | place: Italy: Legnaro (PD) | collected 2014-07-09
TGGCAGACGTGCATGCGGAACACGCCGAGACGCACATGCAGGGAGTCCGCGCCGAAGTCCTCGAGGGACTTGCAGATCTTGCAGTTCTCCTCGACGGTCGTGGACAGATCGGCCTCGCCGATGTTGATGTCGTTCTCCTCAATGCCGTTGAAGAGCACCTGCACGGGGAAGTCCTTGCCGCACTTCTCCTTGATGCCGGTGATGATCTCGCCGACGAAGCGGGCGCGGTTCTCGAAGCTCTGCGGGCCGTACTCGTCGTCGCGGTGGTTGCGCTGGCGGGAGAAGAAGGCCTGGCCGATGTTGTTGCCGGCGGCGTTGATCTCCACCGCGTCGAAGCCGAGATCCTGCATCTTCTTGGCGCCGTTGATGAAGTCCTCCTGCACGAGCTTGACCTCCTCGCGGGTCAGGTGCTCGGCAAAGGCGGACTCGTACAGACCGGCCTTGGAGGCGTCAAAGCCTGAGAAGGAGCGGCCCATGCAGCTGAGCTGATAGCCGATGTAGCCGCCGGCGGCGTGCACGCCGTCGATGACCGCCTTGACGTGGGAATCCTCGATCGCCGTCGCGCGGGCGCTGGGGAAGTTGTCGTGGAACTTCAAAAAGTCCTCGACCCAGACCATCTCCACGCCGCCCTTGGCGAAGTTGGCGTAGTACTCGACGGCCTCCTCCTCGCTGCCCTTCTGCGTGTCGGAGCCGGCGGCGGACTTGACCATGCGGTGGTGGAGCGTCAGGCCGCCGAACTTCCAGTCACTGAATACGGCGGAGAGATCGGTGTCCCCGTCGCGGAAGTCATAGTCCTGCGGGTTGAGCTGGGCGATGGCCTGGTGCGCATCGAGCGCGGGCGCGTCCTCCGCGCGGGCGGCAGGGCTGAAGAGCCCGGCGGCGGCGAGGCTCAGGGCTCCGGCGGCGGAGCCCTTCAAAAAGTCCCGGCGTGTGATTTTCATGTGTTTTTGTCCTCCTTTGGTATGTGGTTTATATGTATAGTAAACGAATCAGGTTTACTATGTGGACAGAGCTGCTGTGAAAAGTATACAACAAACCGCGGAAAGAAGCAACAGATTTTTAAAACAAATGTGAAAAACCGGCGGGCGTCTGATCGGATGCGGCAGGATTCGGCTGAGGGCGGGGACGCGGAAGGGGCGCATGGCTATTGTAAAAAAGAACTGCGCTGGAGTGCAACAAGAATTCTCGTATGTGTCCGCGTTTGACGTTCAGCTCCTCAGCACGCTTGCAGCCAACGAGTGTCACAGCGAGTTGCCGCTGCTCCGGAGGCAGTATATTGCGGTACTCGCCGCCAAGCTCTGTTATCCGGATACAGAGCTCGCCGCTGCGCGGCTGGAGAATTGCGACCTCAGCAGAGCAGAGCCTGTGGAGGCTATACGGCAGACGACGGATCATCCGCAGTTTTCCCGGCGCGGTGCAGGCGACCGTGTGCCCAACCATCTGCGCACGGCTCCGGACGGCGGCGAGGAATTCCTTTCCCGCCGTATTTGGAGAGCGCAGCTGCGCCTTGACCTGCCGACGTTGGAACAAGCTATCAGCGCGATCATTCAGTCCTATTCAAAAGAAATCCAAGATGCGCTGAAGCAGAACAATGTTGTGCAATACAAAAAACGAGTCATGTCTTGTAACAGTTCAGCCCATGAGCCTCTCCCCTGACGCGCAAGCGTTTCCTTAGGGGTGGCGCGCAGCGCCGGAGGGGTCGTTTGATGAAGAGAAGCAGCAGAAGAAACTGCGACCTCTCAGTCAGCAGAGCTGACAGCTCCCTTCGGTCGTCTTTTGCCTGCAAAAGTCCTTACGCAGGGGAGCCAGAGCCAGGGCTGAACTGTTATGACCAAAAAGACAGTGTCGTGGATTTTGTGCCACGGTATACGCATGAACGACGGTGTGGGCGTAGGGGCGACCCTCGTGGTCGCCCGACGGCGCAGGTTTTGCGCCTGTGTTATCTCCGGTGAAAGCAAACAGAGCTCATTTCGCCGAAGAAGTATGCCAATACCCCTGTTCTTCTGCGCGGGCGACCGCAAGGGTCGCCCCTACGGGCCGGATGATACGTTCATGCGTAAGCCGTGAATTTCGTGAAAAAACTATTGACAAGTGCGCTTGGATGTGGTATATTATCTAAGCTCTGAGGGCGAAGGACAGCTTCGCAGGAGGAGAAAGCTCATATCGCGGGGTAGAGCAGCTGGTAGCTCGTCGGGCTCATAACCCGGAGGTCGTTGGTTCGAATCCTTCCCCCGCAACCACATCGGTACACAGGCTATGATACAATAGCCTGTGTACTTTTTTGGCGCTTTTAGCTTGACAAAACCCCTGGTTCTACCAGGGGTGGATAAAAAAGCCTTGGCAAATAATAAAGCCTTCAAGTTTCTGAGCTGATGGTTTGCCGACACATCAACAAATTACAAGAAGGCTTTATATGGGACAAATATAGCACCACAATCCTGCACAATGCAAGATAGAAGAATATGACCTGTTTACAGGTTGCAGTGCTATCGATGCAATGATATTGTTCAGCGCCCCCTTGGGGGTTAGCAAGCAATGACCCTTATAGGGTCTGAGCAAACCACCAGTTCACTGGTGGTTATGATTGCGTTACTATCTGGGAAAACCCTTGATACAAGGGCAAAGCGAGACAGGTGGGTGCAACCATGCATCTGCCAGTCTCGCATTTTTGCTTTTTCAGTCTTTTCGAGGATTGGAGCAATTGTAGATTTGCACCCACCCCTTATACTTTTTGGCGTTTCTCGAGATTCGCCAAAAGGTTTATGTTTCTATAATCGGCTTAACAAGTTAGAGAATTATACCAATCAATCATACCAAACCAACAGATGAATGAAATATGTCCATTGACACATTTATATATTGACAAGTTTCTATATATGTGATAGTATACACATATCTCACGGAGGTGACCGACTATGGGATTCAGAGAAGATGTTAGGAAAATCAAGGCGCTGGCTGACGAGAACCGGTTGGCGATCATGCAGGCGCTGCAGCATGGCGAGAAGTGCGCATGTGTTCTACTGGAGGACTTGAGCATCACGCAGCCGACTCTGTCCCATCACATGAAGATCCTCTGCGACAGCGACCTTGTAAACGTCAGAAAAGAAGGAAAATGGATGCACTACTCCCTTTCCAGGGAAGGAATAGCCACATTCCGAGATATGATCGGCACCTACGTCCGCTGTGATTGCGAATGCGAGGAAGACGAGAGCGATACCTGTTGCTGTAATACAACTGGTTGATTAAAACGCCATCAAACAGGCAGTCCATTACAGACGGCCTTTATAGAGGCATTATATATCGACGCATTTGAATATATCAAACTTTAGAGGTGTAATTATGGGTACTTTTATTCAGAATCAAATACTCGGAATGAAATGGCTGAATGCGCTGATCGGCAGCCTGCTTTCCGCTATTGGGCTGGATACAACTTCACGGATCGGCGGCAGCGTTCAGTTTTTTATATATGACGTGATCAAGATAACGCTCCTCCTTTGCCTGCTGATTTTTATCATCTCCTATATTCAGAGCTTCTTCCCACCGGAGCGGAGCAAAAGGATTCTTGGCCGCTTTCACGGGATTGGCGCGAACATCATCGGGGCTCTGCTCGGCACGGTAACGCCCTTCTGTTCCTGCTCGTCCATCCCGATTTTCATGGGCTTCACCAGCGCGGGCCTGTCCCTGGGCGTGACCTTCTCCTTCCTGATCTCCTCCCCGATGGTCGACCTCGGCAGCCTCGTACTGCTCATGAGCATCTTCGGGCTGAAGATCGCTCTGGCCTATGTCGTGTTCGGACTCGTAATCGCCGTGCTGGGCGGCACGCTGATCGAAAAGCTGCACATGGAGGATCAGATTGAGGACTTCATCCGCAACGCCAACAGCAGCATCGATATCGAGGCCCCGAACCTGACCGTGCGGGATCGGCTGGTCTACGCCAAGGATCAGGTGGTCACCACTTTCAGGAAGGTCTTTCCATATATCCTCATCGGTGTGGGCATCGGCGCGGTCATCCACAACTGGATACCCGCGGCTTGGGTCGAGACGATCCTCGGCAGCCGCAATCCCTTCGGTGTCGTGCTCGCGACGCTCGTCGGCGTGCCGATGTACGCAGACTTTTTCGGCACGATCCCGGTGGCCGAGGCGCTTCTGGGCAAGGGCGCACTGCTCGGAACAATCCTGAGCTTCATGATGGCTGTCACGACGCTGAGCCTGCCCTCTCTCATCATGCTGCGCAAGGCGGTCAAGCCGCGGTTGCTTGGAACCTTTATTGCGATTTGCATCCTCGGCATTATTCTCGTTGGATACGGCTTTAACGCCTTCCAAAATATCTTACTCTGACAGGAGGACCTTAAATGAATATCAAAGTATTAGGCGGCGGATGCTGCAAATGTGATAATCTGCTCAGTGCGGTCAAAGACGCCGTAGCAGAAAAAGGGATCGAGGCGGAGATTGAATACATTACCGACATGGCCAAGATCATGGAATATGGTATCATGAGTACCCCCGCGCTGATGATCGACGGCAAAGTGGTCTCCATGGGGCGTGTGCTGAAGGCAAAAGAAGTTGTAAAGCTTCTTAATCCGTAATTGTTTATAGCTAGCAGAAACTCTAGACGCAATGTCCAATTGGATGTATTCGGCAAAATAGATGGGTGCAGGTGCGATTTACATAATCTGCACCCACTTTGCACCCACCCCCCTTTGAAGGTAAGAAACGCCGAATTGTATGAATACTGGTGTCATAACGCACTAAAGTGCCGATTTCGTCAAGAAATCGGCACTTTCTTTCGCTCTTAAGGCATTTTTGTGACGACCCAAACCGCCAGATTTTCGTTTGACCCAAACCGTGACCCAAATGCTGAAACGGGCGGAAAGGGCAAAACACCGCCGGGTGGCACGCTGCGAGATTGCGTCTCGCGCCCTCCGGCGGTGTTTTTCTTTGTTTTGCACGGTAGTCTTTACCGTGCAGAGCGTATCGATGCACATCTCATGCTGAGAGAAGGCTGTCGTGTCGATGAATATGTCTTTTCCCCTAAGGAAACGCTGATTAAATCCGGCGAGAGCAGATGCCGAGCAAATTTTCGTCGGATCAAGGCACAAAAGCGCAGGAATACTTTGTGTATTTCANNAGCCGGCGAATAATTTGCCGGCAGACGCGTGACCGGCGGATTAATCAGCGTTTCCTTAAGCGCAACAGTCAATATGCCAAGGCGCTGGATGAAGTCGTAAGAGCCGGGGACGCACTGACGGACACACTCACCGAAAAGCAGAAGGAAATGTTCGAGGACTACATGACCGCCCAGCGGGAGGTCAACGTGCTGACCGATTGTGAGACCTTTATCTACGCATTCCGACTGGCGGCCAAGATTATAATCGACATACTGACGGACGGAACAATGAAAGAAATATAAACAGATGACGACAGGCAGGGGCATAAAACGCTCCTGCCTGTTTCTTCGCTTGTGGTGAGATGGGATGCGATTCCGCTTGCCTGTTTAATGAGAGTCAATGATTCTTCTCCACGTCCTGCCAATTGGCGTTGTGGAGGATCTCTGCGTTTTCCCCGAGAAATACCGATCCGGCTTCTTCATCGCCTGTGAGCTGATACAGCATCCAGGCGGTCATGTACCCGTCCGAGCGCATCAGCATCTGCTCATGCTCGGCCCCGACAGCTCTTGCCCGAACCTTTGGCACTTCGTCCGTGATGCTGTCATAGTTTGCAATCATCGCGGAGAGCGGAGAGACGCCGCCGTAGCTGGTTTCCGGATCATTGCCGGAATCGTCAGATTTGCCGGTACCGGCAGCCATGAAATACGGGATCGTAACCTTGGACACGTCATACTCCCAGCCCATGTTTTTGGCCAGTGTGGGATAGGCGGCACTCCCTGTAAACATAGCCTTGTATCGTGCGCCGTTTTCATAGTTTGTTACGGCACAGATCGCACCGGCACCGCCCTGGGAATAGCCGATAATCCCCATCCTGTCATAGTCGATCTTTCCGGAGAGCACGCTGTCTGCAGGCATGTTCAGCATGAAATCCAGGGTTAGGGAGGCCGTTTCTCCGTTTCCGGTCTGTCCGTCCTCGTTGCCGACTACGATAAAGCCCCAACTGGCAAGCCGCGGGAAGAACGGCTCATAGGAGGCGGCAGGCGTTCCGCTGGCATTGACCACCAGGATCATCGGCCATACCCTGTCATCGGTTTCCAAGTCCTTGGGGTACCAAACCCTGATTTTGCTGATCGAATCATTGTCGGAAGCAAATTCTGTGTAGGATGTATCAAACGAGCCGAGCTGAGAATATTTCACCTCAAGCGGCGCATCGGATTTGAAGTTCAGATAATAGCCCTCTACAATATCATTGTTTCCGTCCCCATTGGGCATCATGGACTTGATGTATTGAAACGCAGTGATGCTAAGCACGAGGAGTATCGCCGCCAGAATCAACACAATTTTCAGCACTTTCTTCATTTTCCCTCTATCCCTTGTTATTTGTCTCCATCTGATTGTCTCCCTTATCCCATCGTCACATGAACGACGGCGCTTTGGCAGTTAGCAATACGATCATCCGTTATAATCGCACCCTCTGCCAAATCAAGCACCCGTCCATCCACGCTCAGCTCCTTAACGCCATGCTGGACGTGATCAGGGTTTTCCACCCGGATCGTCAGCCGGCAGCCGCGGAAACTGCGCTCCACCGTGAAGCCGTCCCACTCGGCGGGGATCGACGGGTCGATCAGCAGGCCTTTCAGCGTGGGGCGGATGCCCAGCAGGTACTGGGTCGCCGCCACGTCCATCCAGGCCGCCGTGCCGGTGACCTGGGAAACGCAGCCCCAGCCGAACTTCTCATTGTCCTTGCCGAGCATGGTGGAGCAGTAGGCGTAGGCCTCCGCGTGATAGCGCTCCACGCCGACCTTTTTGATGACCTCATTCGGCATGATCTGCTTGTAGTATTTCCAGGCCCGATCGCCGCGCCCCAGCAGGGCTTCGGCCATGATGGCCCAGCAGTTGGCCTGGCAGAAAACGCCGCCGTTTTCCGAATACCCGGCGGGCAGACCGTTGACCATGGCCGCCTCCTTGCTGGGCCAGCCGGGATAACCGGGGGTGTTGAGCAGCAGGCCCATGCCGGTGTCCAGCTCCCGGGCGGCGCTGTCCATGGCCTCGAGCTGATGCTCCCGGCAGGCGTCCGCGATCACCATCCAGCTCTGGGCGTTGAGCCAGATCCGGGCGTGCTCCTGCGTGTGCGTGCCGATGGGCTGCGCCTCGTCGTCCAGACCCCGCAGGAACCATGCGCCGTCCCAAGCGGTTTGCTCCAGCGCCTTTTCCTGCTTCTCCATGAGTTTCCGGAACGGCTCTGCGCTTTCTCCGCGCGCTTCGGCCAGCTCGGCAAGCTGACGCAGCGCATAGATGTGCTGCTGGGAGACCATGATGCTCTCGCCTTTGCCCTTGCGGCCGAAGGGGCCGAGATGGTCGTTCCAGTCGGAGAACAGGATCAGCGGCAGGCCGTGTTCGCCCAGGTGCTTTTCGGTGAAGTCCACACCCCGCAGCAGATGCTCCCACAGCGTGGCGGAGCCTGCGGGCGTCACCAGATCCGTCCCAAGGAACGGGATCTCCTTGTCCAGAAAGCTCAGATCGCCGGTCTCGGCGGCAATGGCATAGGCCAGATACACCATCCAGATATGATCGTCCGAGCGGGTAATGTCCTGCGGCGGGCGTTTTTCTTCGGGCCAGGCGGTATGGATCGCGTGCCCGTCCTCCAACTGCTGGGAGGCAAGATACCACAGCATCTCCGTCGCCCATTCCGGCTTGCGGTAGGCCTGGGCCAGCATGTCCTGGGCCGTGTCCCGGAAGCCGATGCCGCGCACACCGGAGGCGTCCGAACTGATGGAGCGGGAATAGCGGGCAGTCTGGACGCTTTGCAGCGGGTTCCAGGTATTGATCATCCTCTGAGCGTCCTCGTCGGGGAGATCGCACTGATAAACGGCAAGATGCTCGTTCCACCAGCTCTGCAGCTTTGCAAACTGCCGATCCGCCGCGCCGTCTTTCCGGAGGGCGGTCAGCGTTTCCTTTGCTCCCGCCACAGCCTTGTCGTAGTCGGACAGGGCTCCCTCGGTCACACCGAGGAAGAAATGAAGCTGTTTCTCCTCGTTTTTGTCTAGAGAAACATGGGTGTGCAGCGCGCCGCAGGGCTCGCCGCCCTGCAGATTGGTGTTGGAGAGGCGTCCGTTTTGAANNAAGCGAAGGTCACCAGCGGGGACTCGTCCTTGCGCGGGTGCATCCAGGCGGTATAGGCGTAGGTGATGGCCTGCAGTTCCTCGTCGAACACCGCGCGGGTATTCCACTTGAGATAATAGCCGAGGATGTTCTCCTCCCGCGCCAGAAACTGGCTGAGCTCCACATAGGCGAAGACGTCGCAGGAGATTTCCTCGCCGCTCTCGTTCGTGAGCTTGAGATCCCACACCAGCGTGTCATAGTCCTGCGCCATGAAGAGCTTCAGGGTGGCGGTCAGACCGTTCTTTTTTGCGGTAAATGTGGAGAAACCCGGCGCGTGGCTGGCCTCGCGGAAGTCCACCGGCGTCTCGCTGGGCCGGAAGCTGGGCGACCAGACGGTGCCGTCGGCCATGCGGAGATACACATAGAAGCCCGGCGAGTCGATGGGCATGTTATAGAAGCGGTAGCGGGTCAGGCGGAACATCATTGGAGACAGCCACCAGCTCATGCCGCCGCCCGCCTGGGAGACAAAAGCGTGCATCCTGCCGTTGGAGAGATAATTGATCCAAGGCGCGGGCAGGTCGAAGCGGCCAAAGCGGAACTCCCGCCGGTCATCGTGAAACTGATAGGGCAGCTTATCCATGGTATTCTCCTTCAAAGCGATAATTTCCGGCACTCAGCGTCTTTGCATTGCCATCCGGCAATGTCAGATGGGCAGTCGTTCCATCCGGCACGGTGCAGGTATAGACAAAGCGCTTTCCCTCCCGCTCCCAGCGGGAACGGATCGTGCCGTACTGTGTCTTATAGCTGCCCTCCGCCCAGGTCAGGCTGCCGCCGATGATGGGACGCAGTTCAAACTCCTGGAATCCCGGAGCGTCGAAGCTCGGGCGGATGCCCGCCACGTATTCAAACAGGAACTGGCAGACCGCGCCGAAGCTGTAGTGATTGAAGCTGTCCCGGAACACGTCCATGCCGTTCCAGTTTTCCAGCATGGTCGTCGCGCCCAGCGTGATCGGGTGCAGCCAGCCGGGAGCGGTGGTCTGCTCCAGGATGCGGAAGGCTTCGTCCACCAGCCCGTTGTCGCAGAGGGTGGGCAGCAGATAAACGGTCGAAAGGAAGCCGGTGTTCAGGTGGTAGTTTGCCGCCTCCAGCTCGCGTTTGAGCTGGGCNNCCGAGGATCCGCGCCATGTGTGAGAGGTTATCGCAGCTTCGCTTGGTATAGGCTGTGGCAACCTCCGGTTTTCCGTATTTGGCCATGTGGGTCACATAGTCCGCTGCCGTGCCGCCCTTTGCAAAAAGCTCGATGACCTCCGGCGCGGGAGGCAGAGGTTCGTTCCATTCGCCGTAGTGGAAGCGGGTGTCATAGATGAGGTCTCCGTCGCCGTTTGCATACCAGGGCTTGTCCGCATACAGGGGATTTTGCTCCTTCATGCAGCGGAGCGAAAACTCGACCCATTTTTTCGCTGTGTCGTAATGCTCTTTCAGGAATTCCACATCGCCGTACATCAGATACATCTGGTACGGGATCCACACGGCGGAATCGCCCCAGCCCACGCTGTCCTCGCCGATGTTGCCGTCACCGGTCGGCCCGGCCAGCGCCATAGCGGGATTGACTGCCTGCACCGCTTTCAGTTCTTCCGGATTGTGGACGCTGGAGGTGGACGGGAAGGTGATGCCGACTTTACCGGAGGCGTACTGCTCGATGCTCTGATCAATAAGCCACTTCTTGAAAAACCGACGCACATCCATGAAATACGCCGCCGTGCGGCAATAGATCATGGCGTCGCCCGTCCAGGCGTTNNGAGTAGACAGCAATCGCCTCGAAGTCCGCATTTTCTGATTCGATTCCTTCCACAAGCGCGTACCGGAAGCCGAACACGGCAAAATGCGGGGTGTATTCCTCTTTTTCCGCCCCTTTGCAGATGTAGGTGATTTCCTGAAACTCCGCCCTTCCGCCGTCACAGTTGGCGGTGGAGAATTTGCCGTCCTTGTCCAGCCCTTCTCCATGCTTGAGGTGTACGGTCTGCCCACGCTTGGTGTTGCGGAGTGTCATGTGTACGTACCCGGCGATATTCTGCCCGAAGTCGATCACAAGATTTCCCTTGCTGTCCCGCAGCGGCTTGCCTGGAGAACGCTCTTTTTCCCGCACGGGGACGCTCTGATTCTCGATCAGCTTGCCCCCGGTATGTTCGGTACGGATAACTGCTTTCTTCCAGTCTGACGGCACTATCCTGGCATCGTAGACCTCGCCCTTCTGCAGGTCCGTCCGCACGACAGGGCCAAGTCCAACATCCCAGTCTTCATCTGTGGAGAGTGTCTCTTCACTGCCGTCCGTATAGCAGAGCCTCAGCTCGCCCCAGAGTGCAAGCGTATAGCCGAAGTTGTTGTTCCAGCGCCACCAGCCGTCGCCCACCGTCACGCGCAGCTCATTATCGCCCTCCCGCAAGAGGGCGGTAACGTCATACTCCTGCACCTGGATGCGATAGTAGTAGCTGGTCAGTCCCGGCATGAACTTGGTTTCGGTCACGATCACGCCGTTCAGCTCTGCCTCATACACGCCGTGAGCCGTCAGCCGCAGCGTGGCTTTTTCCACTGTTTTATGTACTTCAATTATCCGCCGGAACACCGGCACGAGCTTTGTCAGCCGATTATCGCCCGGATGGCAAATCCACTTTGCCATCAGCTTAACTCCTTTGCAAGCGCCAGAATCCTCCCGGCGCAGACCTCCAGCTCGGCGCGTGTGATCGTTCCGTCCTTTACGCCTGTCAGAATACCGTCCACATCTTCTTTCGATCCGGCCATCATCAGGTCGTTGCCCGCTTTCATGCAGAGCGCCGGGCTGGACGCGCCGTAGACACCCAGATTGAACTTGTCATTGGTGGTGCCCCAGTCGGTCATAACGATCCCCTCAAAGCCCCACTCGCCGCGCAGGACCGTTGTAATCAGATCGCCGCGGTTTGCGGTATGGGTGCCGTTGAGCAGATTGTAAGAGGTCATCAGCGCCTTGGGGTCGGCTTCCTTCACGCAGATTTCAAAGCCCTTGAGATAGATCTCCCGCAGAGCCCGCTGGGAAACGACGCTGTTGGAGCCGAAGCGGTTGGTCTCCTGATTGTTGCAGGCAAAGTGCTTGATGGTGACAGCACATTTCTCATGCTTTTGTACGCCGCGGATCACCGCTGCCGCTGTCTTGCCGGAAATCAGGGGGTCCTCCGAATAGTATTCGAAGTTCCTGCCGCAAAGCGGGCTGCGGTGGATGTTCAGCGCAGGTGCCAGCCAGACGTTTGCGCCGAAAAGTTCCATCTCTTCGCCCACCAGATCGCCGCAGGCTTCCGCCACAGCCGGATTCCACGCTTGAGCGAGCGCCGTGCCGATGGGAATGGCAGAGGCGTAGTGATAAAGAACCCTATAGGTTTTGGCTTTTTCCTCATTCTGCCGCAGCTTTAGGCGAATCAGCTGCTGAATCTCGGGAGGCAGGATATTGAGGATGCTGTTAAATGCGTCAGAATCCAAACCCTCCTGGCCGTCCTCCGTCTCCATATATTTAGTAGCAAGGCGCAGTCCGGCAGGACCGTCAGCCATGATGATGCTGCCATAGCCCTTTTCCGTCACGATGGATGCGGTTTCCCCCGCACCGCCCGCAAGACGTGATGCGGAATTTCCGATAATGGCCGCCATACCCTCCGCGTCCGAGTGCTTTCCTGCGCAGATCGTGGCCAGCTCCCGGTCGGAAAAGTCGGAAAGGTTCTCCAAACCGATATGCTCCCGGCCAACGCTTTCTCGATCATAGTGGCCGATAAGGCCAAGTGAGGCTGCGGAAACCCGAATACAGGGCAGTCCCTCGGGAATTTCGCACTTGATCTGCGGCTGCCAGTCCTCAAAATCTGCCTCGCCACCGGAATGGCTGAGCTTATCGGAAGTCACAGCCCCATCCAGAATTACGGTACCGACCGGTGTATTGCCTACGGTAAACAGGTAATCGCCCTGCTCCAGCAACCAGCAGTCGTTTTCCGCATCCCAGCTTGCCATATTTTCTAGCGGAAGCTCCAGCACAAGCTTCTCGCTCTCGCCCGGAAGCAGCTCCCTTGTCTTTTGATAAGCGCCGAGTTCCTTTACCGGCTTGATCAGCTTTCCGTTTGGCGCGGAATAATACAGCTGCGCGGTCTCCTTTCCGGGGAAGCGGCCGGTGTTGCGGATCGTAGCCTCTACGGTCACGATACCGTTTTCCACTGTGAAACCGGCGCAGTCCGTCTCGAATTTCGTGTAGCTCAAGCCGTAACCAAAAGGAAAAAGCGGCTCAACGCCTGCCGCGTCATAATAACGATAGCCGACGAAAACGCCTTCCCGATAGCGCGTATCGTCCCGCTCGGCAAAGTCTCCGATCGCCATAATATCACCGGCCTTAGCCCAGGTGGTGGTGAGTTTGCCAGAGGGACAGGCTTTTCCAAGCAGCACGTCCGCAAAAGCATCACCGGTCACACTGCCCAGCTGGCTCAGGAGCAGTACGTTTTCTACCTGATCCAATACAGGTGAAATGTCCACCGGGCCGCCCACGTTCAGAACCAGCATGAATCTCGAATACTTTTCGGCACACGCAAGTATGTCCCTTTTTTCATCCGCTGTGAGAAGATAATCTCCCTCGCCGCCGGGACGGTCTGCGCCTTCACCGGAGTTGCGGGAAAGAACGTAGATGCAGACATCTCCTTCTCCCTCGATCGGAAGCTCATACTGAGGTTCACCGGGCGTCCGCCCCATACCGACCAGGAAGACGGATTTGCCGAGCTCCTTTGCTTCTTTGGCAATACCTTCGTAAAAGCCCTGGATCACAGCTTCCTTCGCGGCCTTATAGCCGTCCATCCATGCCTTGGTGGTAACGGTAAAGCCGGCGTTTTCCAAGCCTTCTTCCACCGTTACATAATGCCGCACGTTCACATCGCCGCTTCCGGTGCCGCCTTTAATCGTCTCTCTGGCACCAGCGCCGTAAAGGGCGATCTTGCATGGCTCAGAAAGCGGGAAATCGCCGTTTTTCTTTAACAGCACCATACACTCCGGTGCAAGGGAACGAAGCGTCGAGAGATGCTCTTTTTCAAAATCCTGGACTTCAGGAGAATCGATCCTGACCATATTTGTTAATCCTCCAGCTGATTGATCATCTGATGCAGCGCTTTGTCAATCTCCATAATCGCATCCGATGGGATCTGCACCATCTCCATGATTTCCCGGGCGGTATTGTTTCCAACCGCTGCCATCAACCCTTCTACAGAAAACTGCCGGGCTTTGGCGACAGCCTCGATGGCCGCAAACATGGGAGCCAGGACGGTCTTCGCCTCCTCGTTCTGCCTGCGCAGATGGGAGAGCGTACACGACACACTCAAAACAGGTGCAAAGTTTCCGTTCATGGAAATGGCTGCTGTCGGCTCGGTAAAGCCGCTTCGCGTCAACTTCCCCATGACCTCACCCAGCCACTCGATGCTGTCCGGCACCCAACGGGGCAGACGCGGGCATACGGAATTGGTGTTGATCCAATCCTCACCGGTGGAGAAGCCGTGTCCGCCGTAGGAATAGATATGGCTTTCAAAAGCCACGCCTTTTTCCGCCAGCGCCAGCTCCATGCGGAGCGTGTTGGAAATATCCACCGTGCGGTCATCCCGCGCCGCAGCAAAGAAGCAAGGACAGGTATCCGCTGTGACATGCTCATGGGGATAGGGCATCCCCGGCTGGCATAGATCGCAAATGTCTTTGAGGATCGCGGGATAGACAAGCACCGCGGCGGTGGGCTTATGCTCTGCCACGGTCGCGGCGCAGGCGGCCAGATGCCCGCCCGCCGAGAAACCGACGACCGCGATCTTTGTCTTGTCCAGATGCCACTCGTCCGCCCGCTCCTCGATCAGCGCCATGGCCTGCTCGTAGTCCTCCAGCGGCAGCGGCCACTTTCCCTTGGGCGTGCAGGTATAGCGGAGAACAAAGGCCTGGTATCCCGCCTTGAGATAGGCCGCGGCCACGGGATCGGCCTCCCGGTCGGAGCACATGGCATAACCGCCGCCGGGGATCACCAGCATGGCGGGGCGCTTGGAAAAGCCGAATTCGCCATCGACTTCCTGAATGTAGGCGGTCAGCGTAACATCTCTTTTTTCATTCAAAATGATTTCTTGCGCTTTCATGCTTCTTCTCCTTTCAGAGCAATCCAAGCCCCAGCTTCAACACCTCGCCGCTGACGCCGCGCATCATCCAGTCGGCGCAGCTCACCCCGTCCACGACGGTGGTGAAGGCGGCGTTGGAGCCGCAAAGGCAGTGGACGGTCAGATCGGCGTCCTTGCTGTTTTTGTCCGGGGTGTCAAAGAGGAACGTACTCAGGTTCGGGATCTCTTTCTGCAGATGCTCCAGCATTTCCTTCAGCTTCCGCTGGAAGCTCAGCCCCGCGGCCTTGTCCGGGATCCAGCGGCCGTCCTCCAGATACATCTCCATCTGTGTCAGCGCAGCATCCCGCACGGAGCAGCAGTACATGATCTTGATCTCGGGATGATTCTTATGAAGTGCCAGCAGGCTGTCGGAGACGATCTCGTCTCCGGTGAGGCGCGCCGCGATCTCCTCCGGCGCTTTCCAGACCTCCCGGGCCACCCGCTGCCAGTCGTAATGCATCATGGCGCTGTCCACACAGGCGGTAATGTCCCGGCACTTCGGGAACGCAGCCGCAACCGCATCGGTCAGCAGAGACGTGGCAAAGGCTCCCGCCGAAAAGCCGGTCACCAGGATCTGATCCGGGTTCGGCACCAGTTCCTTGATCTTTTTCAGCAGCATCTGGAAATTCGTATAGCCGTGGTGATGCAGCACGGCGGGTTTTCCATCCAGGTCCGTATAGGGAAAATCCCCGGTCCCGCAGTGAAAGTCCCCGGTGGCGTAGGGCACGAACAACAGGTTCCAGTCCCGGAAGGGATTCTTTTTTGACTGTCCGAAGGTTCCGATCCGGGGGATGATGTCCCCGAACCGCACATCGTCGGAATAGAACATCTCGCCCTGCCCGCCTACGCGCTGCGGCCTGGCCGCGGTATACTCGTCCACCGAAACGCCGCCGCCGGAAAACCCGATCATCAGTTTATTGGTGCTGCCCAGACGGATGCAGCCGTGATAGGGATTGCCGTTGGCGCAGAGAGCGCCCTCCGGCCAGTATTCGTAGTTTTTGCCCTGCTTCGGGCGCTCCGGCAGCTCCGGGAAGCGGGTCAGCTCGATATAATCCGCCAGAAGCCGGTTGAACAGAGGCCAGCCGCGTCGGTCCTCCTTATGCGTTTTCCGCTTTGCCATGGTTTTCCTCCTCGCTCATCGCATAGAGTTCTTTTGCCTTTTCCACCTTATAGCGGAAGCAGTCCTCCCGCAGCTTGTCCTGCTCCGGCTTTTCCTCGGCCTTGTCGGTGCCGAAGCCGTGATAGCCATCCTTGTACATTTTCAGATCCAGCAGCTTGCCGTGCTGCTTTAACAGCTCCGCGTACCTCTCTCCCTGGGGGTGCAGCGGGTCCCGGCCGCAGACAATGACCACCGCCGGAGAAAGCTTTTCCAGCGTCTCCGACCTGATCTTCGCTGCCGGGGACAGCACCTCGCTGTCCAGGGGCAGCTTGGGCGGATAGAGGTCAAACATCATTTTGTAGAGCTTGTCGCCCTCCGGGAAGTCGATGGGGATCGTGTGGGTGAAGTCCAGGAAAGGCACCTCCATGATCTGCCCCGCGATTTGCACGCCCTGCTGTGCCAGCAGGATGGCGGAGCCTGCCGTGAGGTGTCCGCCCGCGCTGCCGCCGGAGAGGATGATCCTGTCGGGGTCGATGCCCAGCTGCTTTGCGTGGGCTTTCAGCCACTTGACGGTATCCACGACCTCCTCCTGCGGATAAGGGAAGCTCTTGTCATAGAGCCGCTTGTAGTTCACGTTGACCACAAAGGCCCCCAGCTCCTCGCTCAGCCGCTGGCAGTAGCGGTCGTCGTCCACCGCGTCCAGGCCGACCCAGGCGCCGCCGTGGATCTGGACGAACACCGGCATGTTCTCCCGCTTTTCGGGATAGTAAAACAGCACTTCCACCGGGTCTTTTCCTTCGCGCTGGATGTAGCTGCGATCCCCGACAACGGGATCGGTCTTGTAATGCTTGTTGATCTTATGGAAGCGGGCGTTCATCACCGCCCGTTTGATTGCCGTAAACGCCATATCATTTCACCTCGATCTTCAATTCTCCCTCACCGCGCGTCACGATGAGCGCCCGGCCGTGCCAGGTCCGGACGGTCTTGTCAAAATAGTTTTCCTCGCTCTTTGGGTCTGCCGAGCCAAAACCCAGGACCGTGCGCTCTCCGGTTGTTTCCGTCGTGATGGTCAGCACCGCTTCCGGGTTGAGGATGCCATTTTTGTCCGTTACGGAGAGCTCAATGATCCCGTTTCCAAGGTCCGTCTCTTCAATATGTACGTCGCCGGAGGCCGTCAGAAGCCGGTCCTGTTCAGCAGGCTTTCCATCCCGGATATTGATCGCTGTCAGCTCCCCCGGTTCGTAAACGGTATCAAACAGCGCTTTGCAGTGTTCTGTCTTTTGTTTCCCGCCCGATCGGCCGTTGACAAACAGTTCCACCTCCTCGGCGTCGGAATAGACCTCCACCACAATGGGCTTGCCTGTATAGCCCCGGTAATTCCAGCTTCGCAGGGCGTCCGACCAGCCCCAGCGGGTGGGAGACTGCTTTTCTCCGTAATGGGCCGGGTCCTGCACCGCAAGGTAAGGCTCCTTCCGCAGCCCCCAAACGATCTGCCGCCAGTAGGATACCGGACGGCGGTCACCGATCAGGTCAAAATCGCCGCAGCCCGCACTCCGCCAAGGGTATGCACCATATAGATCGTACTCGAGTGCCTCGCCGTAGCGGTGCTGCCCGACACCGGCCTCGCCGAGATAATCCCACGCAGACCAGCCAAAGTCCCCGATCAGTTGCGGGAGCTTCTCGCAGAGCTTCCAGTTCTCGTAGAGCGCGCTGGGATAGCACTCCGCCCCCAGCATGACGCGGTGGGGATATTGCGCAGCATCCGCTTCATAGCGGAAGGTGGCGTAATTGTAGCCTGCCACGTCCAGATAGCTGAACGCCTCCTCCAGCGGCTCGCCGATCTCCCGGGAGGCCATCAGTCTGGCCAGTTCCTCGGCATTCCCGTTCAGAATGGAATTGATGTCTGCTCCGGCCCTAACAGCCAGCTCCGGAATGCGGTCCATCAGCGACAGCACCGGATTCACGCAGTTGGTGAGATAGCGCGTGGGATCCAACTTGCGGATATGGTCGCAGATCTGTCTGCCGTACTGCGCCTCGTGGGGATCGCTGACCTCGCAGATCTCGTTGCCGATGGAATAGAGGATCACAGAAGGGTGATTGTAGGCCAACTCCGCCATAGCCGCGGCGTCTTCCTTCCAATGAGAAAGGAAGTGAGCGGAATAATCAAAGGCCACCTTTGGTGCCGTCCAGGCGTCGCAGAGCTCCAGCATGACCAGCATTCCCAATTCGTCACAAGCCTCCAGAACCGTCCGGCTCGTTGGGAAATGGGCGCAGCGGATCGCGTTATACCCCGCTTCCTTAAGCTTCCGGATGCGCCGGAAGGTCAAAGCCCGGTGCTCCACCGCTCCGATCACGCCATGATCCTGATGGATACAGCCGCCCCGAAGCTTGATAGCCTCGCCGTTGATGCGAAGCCCCCGCCTTGTATCCAGAGAAAGGGTCCGAACACCGAAACACGTGTGCTCTGTGTCCAACCCCTCCAGCTCGGTTTCGCAATCGTACAGGAAAGGACTGTCAATGCTCCAGAGATTCGGATGTTCCAGCGTAAAGCGCAAGGTTACCGTCTTGGTTTCGCCGGCTAAGAGCGTTACCGGAGCGCTAATCTCCGTATCGCCGATCCGGTGGCGCAGACGGAGTGTCTGCTGTCTTCCTTCCCGGTTGACCAGCGTGGTCTCGATCAGCAGCGCCGCCGCTTCCTCATCCGCTTCCGTCACTGTGATCTTCACGCCGTTTGGCGCGATATGGACGCTGCCCCCACGGAGCAGCCATACGTCCCGGTAAATACCGGTGCCCGTATACCAGCGGCTGGACGGAACGCCGTTTCGCACCAGCACCTTGACGGTATTCTTCCCCGGGTTCAGAAAGGACGAGATGTCAACGGTAAAAGCGGTATAGCCGTTTGGATGCTGCGCCGCCAGGCATCCGTTGATATACACCGCCGCATTGTGATAGACGCCCTCAAACTCCAGGTACGTCGCACCGGGAAGCTCGTCCATTACAAATTCTTTGGTATAGTGAACGGTCTCGGCGGGGTAATAGCCGGTAGCGTTGCCGGTGGGCGTTTGAGGGTCCCGTTCCCGACAGATCATAGCGTCATGGGGCAGCGTCACCGGAACCGGTGTCTGTGCGCCGCTTATCGTGCGCTCCAGAGCCGTTCCGCTGCCACGGCAGAACAGCCAGCCGCTGTTGAAGCTCTCCCGTTTCATCAATACTTCCTTGAAAGCTGTGCTTCACATTCCTCGCGGGTGATCTGTCCGGCGTTGCACTTGGCCATCAGCTCCGCGTCCTTGTCCTTCAGGTTATAGAACGCGTACAGCAGGATCGCCGAGATCCCGAAGCCGATGGCCGGGATCAGATAGCCCAGATTCCAGAGAGCGCTCAGCGCGGTCTCGGACTGGGTCACCCTCTGAGCCGCCAGATCCGCGAAGCTGTCGCCCACGACCTCCTTCCATCCATAGGCCGCCAGGATATACAGGGCGACGGAGCCGAGCACACCGCTCAGCGCCTTGTTCAGGAAGGATTGCAGCGCATAGAAGATGCCGGAGCAGTCCTTGCCGGTTTTGTAGCGGGTATAGTCGATGGTGTCCGGTGCGATATAGGTTCTGACTACGCTGACCAGAGCGTTGGGGATGGCACACAGACCTCCCAGGACGATGAACATGATCTTATTGTCACGGCAGAAGAAATAGATGATCAGGGATGCAGCCGTCAGCAGCGCGAAGATGAAGGCCAGCAGATTCCGCTTGCCGAATTTGTCCGCCAGCTTGCCGCAGAAAGCGCTGAGAATGATGCCGGGGACAAAGCCGATCAGCATGACGTAGGTAAATACCATCGAATCATGGAAAATATAGAAGCCAAGGAAGCCCTCCACAGCTGTGCGTGTGCAGAAGATGGTGGAAATGATGACGGCCAGGAAATAGATCAGAATGTATTTATTAGTGACCACGCAATTGACCATGTCCTTGAAGCTGTACTTCTCCTGGGAGCCCTCGATTTCCACATTCTTGAGCTCAGTGTTGTGCTCCTTCACCTTGAACACCATAGGGAGCATGAAGACCAGGAATATCAGCGCGCCGCCGATACCAATGTTCCGCAAAGGAACGCCCACTTTTTCGCTCAGCAGGAAGGAAACGACAGTCGCCATGCCGATGGCCGCAATGACGGTGATCACACCCTTCACGGTCAGAACACTGTTGCGCTCAGAGGGACTGTCCGTCAGCGTAGTGACCATCGATTGCATCGGAACCTCTGTCAGTGTGCAGGTAAAGTCATAGAACAAATAAGTCACGAAGAACCAAACGATCTTCAGGCTGTCTGGCGCGCTTTTGGGCATTAGAAAGAACAGGATTGTAGCAACCGGGAAGGTCCAGAAGAACAGCCGGTACCAAGGCATATACTTGCCCTCGCCGGCAAATCTTTGAAACAGCTTCCATTCCTTGATGTTGATCCGGTCGATGATGAAGCCGAACAGCACGTCGTCCACCGAATCGATGATCTTGACGATCAGGATCGCGGTGGCCAGGGATGCCGTGTTGATGCCCTGGAACATCAAAAACATCGTCATATAGGTGCCAACCAGGGACGTGCAGAACAGCCGCGCCGTGTCACCTACATAGTACCAGTTCTTTTCCGACCGGCTCAATAGCCAGTCCGGATGTTTGCTGACTCGTTCTTTTTTTGCCATCGTTTCTGCTCCTTAAATGTATTTTTGAATGAAGTTCATCATCCGGTCAAAGGCTTCCTTCGCGTGGGGCTCGGAAGCCATCTGATCCATATATCCGTGGGGCAGCTTTGCCCCGGGGAAGAAAACCAAATCATTCGGTACGCCGATCTCGTCCAGTTTCAGCTTCAGCCCACGAGCTTCGGTGACGAAATAACCCGTTTCATCATTCGGCTCATTGGAGGCGTTGATCCAGCTGGGAATGAACGTTTCACGAATATAGGTTTTAGCATTGATAATCGCCACCGCCTCCGGCGTGTTGCGCTTTGCCCCGGTCGCACAGCCAAGCATGGCGTACATATTGTTGTCAAACACGCTTGCGTCCAGCGCGGCCTCGTCGATGGCCAGCACCTTCAGGTTTTCCGTTGTCATCACGGGATCGACGCCGAGCATGGCAGCGTAATCGGGATTGCAGACACAGGCGGCGTAGATTTCCGTCATATTCGCCCCGGCGCTTCCTCCGGAAAGGCAGACGCGGGACATATCCAGATGAAGCTCTTCCTGATGTGCGATCAGATAACGGAACAACTCGTCCGTCTGCCGGATCGGCACCGGAAAACGGTACTGCGGCGCCAGAGCGTAGTCTGCATTTACCAGAATGTAGCCGGCCTTCACGATAGCTTCCAGTTTTCCCACGCCGCCGCTGCCGGTCTGGAGCGGATCGCCCGAAGACTTGTTGCCAAAGATGAAGCCGCCGCCGTGAAAGTACACCACCACTGGCCGCTTTTCCCCGCTGTCATCGGGATACCAGATGTCCGCAAAGCTGTTAGGCCAGGTATCGCCGTATTTGACGTCGCTGCGGCAGATCATGCCGTTTTCCAGCTTCTTTACTTCCGGCTCATGCCAGGGCTCCCACTCGTTGGGCTTGTGCCCCTTGTAGAGCTTTGCGTAAACCGCTTTTTGTATGAGCGTACATTTCAGATCGTTCAGCTTTTTTCCCATGTTCGAGGTCCCTTTTTTGCTTTTCTGTATTGTATTATACAATCCTTGCAAAATAAAAAAATGCCTCTATTTTACATTACTAATAGGTTGTTTTTTACTTTTCAGGAAGTTATAATAAACTCACCATCAGAAGAACCTGAAGCTTATCTGCGTAAATCGGAGGGTCATCTTGGCAAACTATAATCATCTGATTCGGGAGCTGTCCCGATTGAATCCGTATGAGAAGGCAGCACTGGATTCCTTCCGCCGAACAGGGACCCTGCTTCGTCACGGTCAGTATCTATATCTGATGATGCACGGAACAGACCGGCATACCCTGGAAACCATCAATGACCCGCCTGCTCTTCGGGAGCAAGGGCAGATCGTTGCTTCCTTCCATGAGAGATACGGAAATACCGGCCTGACGGAGGAGGACTTCATGCCGTCTGACATGAATGTTGCCATAGAAAAACTGCTCCGTTATATTGAAATACCCACCCACTCACATGAGTTTATCGAATGCGCTTATGTGCTCCGGGGCAGTTGTATTCATCGCGTCGGTGAAAACGAGGTGATCCAGCAGGAAGGCAGCTTTATTCTCATCCCGGTTCCGACCAGACACCAGCTCATTGCCGTCGGCGACTCACTGTGTCTTACCATGAAGATCCGGCTAAGTCACTTCATAAAGATGAGCATTCCGCATCTTCCCTCCATGGTCTACCCGATCAGCTTTCAATGCGGTAAGGACCCTGCCGCCGAAAGTATGCTGCTCTTTCTGTACGAGCAGCAAAGTCTTGGACTGCCTTATCAGAAAGAGCTGATGGAATCGACTGCGGCTAGTCTGATCACTTATATTCTTCAGAGATATATGGACACGATGCAGCCGCTCTACAGCATTGCTTTACGGGACCAGCGGATACTCGATATGGTCAACTATATGTACAATCACTATCGCACGGTTACGCTCCATGACCTTGCTGCAGAATTCCATTACAATGAGTCCTATTTGAGCCGTATGTTTCAGGAGCAGGCCGGACGGTCCTTCTCGGAAACCGTCAAGGATTTTAAGCTCCGAAAAGCAGCAGAGCTGCTGAAAACAAGAAAGTGGAAACTCGATCACATCTGCGAAGAGATCGGCTATAAAGACACCCGCCAGTTTATCCGCAGTTTTAAGGAAATGTACGGAATCACGCCAGACAAATTCCGGAAGCGTGTTCAGATAGAATCATAAAGAAAGGGAGCAGACCATGCTGTA
>LXOW01371247.1_pt1 | contig 22363 bp, 23 predicted proteins | sample 1368591 | NCBI WGS metagenome assembly LXOW01 (sample SAMN04884650, study PRJNA319009) | bovine gut metagenome | isolation source: Cow rumen | host: Bos taurus | place: Italy: Legnaro (PD) | collected 2014-07-09
AATCTCATCTTTGCCGTATTTTTAAAAAAGCCACAGGGTCATCCGTCGGTGAATATATGACGGTTAAAAGACTTGTCAAAGCAAATCAACTGATGGTTTCTGGAATTTCTCCGACCAAAGCATATTTGCAAAGCGGCTTTAAGGATTATTCTGTATTCTACCGCGCTTATAAAAAGAAATACGGCATCTCCCCAGGCACATTTATGAAAACCGTATAACGAGCCTTTTAAAAACAAAAGTAAAAAACCGCCGAAAGCCTTTAAAATAGAGACTTTCAGCGGTTTTTTAATTGTATTCTCACAATACGTTTGATGCCATGCACCCACTCAAATTGCGAAAGTTCGTTTGTTACAGATTACCAGAAGGGCAGGCTGTTCCCAATCATCAAAGAATTCAAGATTGACAACGGTATTCCCGCCCCGAGGCGCCCAGAATCGAAAAGTGATAGAATAACTGCCGTCAGGAAAATCTTCTTTGTTTACCAGTTCGGCACCGTCATCATAGCTTGCTAATATAAGGAACGGCGTATCCGATTCTTCATGCTCTAACTGCCGCTTCCAAGCCTTTATCGTTCCAATTGACTCTCTGAGAATGCCCGAAACATGGTTCTCACAGTAGGCGTCGAGATGCACTTCATTGCCGTCCCATTCTAACTGCGAAAGATCCTCGGATGCAGAAACGCCATTCTGATCCAAATGCCAAAAATCTGAGACGCCCCAATACGGTCTTCCTGCTTGGTCATATTTCTTGCATATCGGATATTTATTTTTAAAGGGGACATTATCATAAATAACCCCATATTGCCGCAAAACGAGTTTCATGGCCTTATTTATCTGTATCATACGGTTTTAGCCCCCCTCTTTTCCGGCAAATCATAAAAAAATCATCCCCGCCACTTGTATCAAGTTGCGAGGATAATTTGGTGATCCATCGGGGATTCGAACCCCGGACACCTTGATTAAAAGTCAAGTGCTCTGCCAACTGAGCTAATGGATCATGCGGACAGCCTAATTATTATAGCAACAAAGCCTCTCTTTGTCAAGTAAAATTTTACTGTTTTCACATCTTTTTTGAAATCAGCCGTGAAGAAAAAACTCTTCACGGCTGATCTTTTCAATCCAAATCCTTGCCACAGCAACGTTTATACTTTTTGCCGCTTCCGCAGGGGCAAAGAGCATTTTTACTCACCGCCCCGTGGCCGCGCACGGTTTGCGGTTTATCGCCGGTTCCGGTTTCTTCCGCCACCTTTTCACGTTTGACTTCTTCATCCCGGCGCACGCGAACTGTGAGAACCCATTTAGAGGTCTGTTCGCGGATCGTATTGGTCATGGCCTCAAACATATCATAACTGTCATTGCGGTATTCCACCACCGGATCGTGCTGACCGTAAGCGCGAAGACCGATTCCCTGCCTCAGTTGATCCATATTGTCGATATGATCCATCCAGTTGGTGTCCACACTGCGTAAAAGCATAACACGTTCAACCTCACGCATCATTTCACTGCCCATTTCTTGTTCGCGCGCTTCATAACGGGCATGTGCTTTTGCCTTTAACTGTTCGACGATTTCTTCCCTTGACGTATTTCCCAATTCTTCGGGAGTAAAATGGAAATCATCGGGAGTCGTGACCCAGCCGAGGAAGTATTCCCGCAAACCGTTCAGATCCCAGTGATCATGTACCGCGTCATCCGCCAAAAAGATCTTGCAGTATTCCTCAATGGTTTCATCAATCATTTTCCCGACGGTTTCTTTGAGGTTTTCACCGTCTAACACGCGGTTACGCTGCGTATAAATCAATTCACGCTGTTTATTCATGACGTCGTCATACTGCAAAACGTTTTTCCGGATGGCAAAATTCATGCCTTCCTTCTTTTTCTGCGCGTTTTCAATAGTGCGTGAAAGCATACCGCTTTCAAGCGGTGTGTCTTCTTCGACCCTCAACGTATTCATAATATTCGAAATCCGCTCGCCGCCGAACAAGCGCATCAAATCATCTTCAAGCGATACAAAAAACTGCGTATTACCCGGATCTCCCTGACGGCCGGCACGTCCGCGCAACTGATTGTCGATCCGACGCGAATCATGCCGCTCCGTGCCGATAATGGCAAGCCCACCCGCAGACTTGACCTGCTCCGCCTCGGGAGCGATTTCCGCCTTAAACCGTTCATAATAAGTTTTGAATTGTTCGCGAGCCGCTAAAATATCGGCGTCATCCGTTTCGGCAAAACCGGTCGCCTCTACGATCATTTCCTCGCTGAGTCCGTCGTGTTTGAGCGCCGCCTTTGCCAAATACTCCGCGTTGCCGCCCAGCATAATATCCGTACCACGCCCGGCCATGTTGGTAGCGATGGTGACCGCACCGAGTTTTCCCGCTTGTGCAATAATCTCGGCTTCTTTCTCGTGATGCTTGGCATTCAGGACGTTGTGTTTCACGCCGCGGCGTTTGAGCATCCCCGACAGCAACTCAGATTTTTCAATCGTCACGGTTCCGACCAACACAGGCTGTCCTTTTTCATGACAGGCGATGATCTTATCGATCACGGCGTTGAACTTTGCCTTTTCGGTCTTATAGACCACATCGTTTTCGTCCACACGGGCAATCGGCTTATTGGTGGGGATTTCAATGACGTCCAACTTATAAATCTGCTGGAATTCGGCTTCCTCGGTCATCGCCGTACCCGTCATACCCGAAAGTTTACCGTAAAGACGGAAAAAGTTCTGGAAAGTAATCGTCGCCAACGTTTTGGATTCCCGCGCGACCTTGACGCCTTCTTTCGCCTCGATGGCCTGATGAAGCCCTTCGTTATACCGTCTGCCGTACATCAAGCGCCCGGTAAACTCGTCAACGATGATGACCTCACCGTCCTTCACGACATAATCCACATCGCGTTTCATGACGCCATGGGCGCGGATCGCCTGGTTGATATGGTGGGCAATGGCAATATTCTCGGTATCGTTCAGGTTTTCAATATCAAAATACGTCTCGGCCTTTTTGACGCCGGACGGTGTCAGCGTAGCGGTGTTCGCCTTTTCATCCACCACATAGTCGCCGTCATAAGCGGCGTCTTCGTCACTCGCCTTATCGTCCATTTCTTTGACTTTGACCATTTTGAGAGAAAGGGCAAAACGATTGGCGCGGGTATACAGATCGGTGGATTTATCGCTCTGTCCCGAAATGATCAGCGGTGTACGCGCTTCGTCGATCAGGATCGAGTCCACTTCGTCCACAATGGCGAAGTTATGGCCGCGCTGTACTTTTTGTTCTTTGTAAATCACCATATTATCACGCAGATAATCAAATCCTAACTCGTTATTGGTGCAGTAAGTGATGTCTGCGTTGTAAGCCTCGGTCTTTTGGTCTTTGTCCAGCCCGTGAACGATCAATCCGACCGTCAACCCTAAGAAGCGGTACAGTTTTCCCATCCATTCCGAGTCACGCTTGGCAAGATAATCATTCACCGTGACAATATGCACACCCTTCCCCGAAAGGGCGTTTAAATATGCGGGCAAGGTCGCGACCAGCGTTTTTCCTTCACCGGTTTTCATTTCCGCAATGCGCCCCTGATGAAGCACGATCCCGCCGATGATCTGAACCGGAAAATGCCGCATACCGAGCACCCGGTCACTGGCTTCCCGACAAACCGCAAAGGCTTCCGGCAGAAGATCGTCGAGAGTCTCGCCCCCGGCTAACCGTTCTTTAAACTCATCGGTCTTTTGCCGCAATTCGTCATCGCGCAAGCCGCGGTATTCTTCCTCCAGATCCAGTACCTTTTTTTGAAGAGGCAGGATCCTCTTGATTTCTTTTTCACTGTAATTTCCAAACAATGCTTTTAGTAAGTTCATCTTTTTCCCTCTATCGAAAATATATTTGTTCGTTTTCCCGCATTAAGCCGGCGGAAAGGGTCATTTTTCCTTCCCGGCTGATAAATACCGCTTCGGTGTTCTCCGTGCGATCAATGAGGGCAAGCCCCTCATTTTTACCGAGCAACATACACACGGTAGACAGTGCGTCACAATCCATGGAAGACTTTCCCAAAACCGTGACCGAGGCCAATTCGTTTCGAACCCCGTATCCGGTGGCAGGATCGAGAATATGGTGATAAAAGACCCCGTTCCGCTCGATATACCGCTGATCGATCCCGGATGTTACCGCGCTTTGATCGTTCAACTCCACGACCGCGGCGACGGTATCCTCAAACGGAGTTTTTATGCCAATGGTAGACGTTCCGAGCAAAGCGATATTACCGCCCAAATTCACGAGCGCCCGCTTGATGCCCGCATCTTTCAAATAAGCGACGACACGATCGGCGATATACCCTTTGGCGATGCCGCCGAGGTCGATGTTTTTGCCGTTTAAGGAAATACGGTCTTCCCGCAGGTCGATGCCGTGATAATCGACCCGACGAAGAGCCGCCTCAATTTCTTTACGCTCAGGGATCACCTGATTTTGAAAATCCCACAGCATACTGACAGGGCAAATGGTGATATCAAACTTTCCCCCCGACAGGTCCGCGTAATACAGAGACCGCTCGACCACCCGAACCGTATCCTTTGAAACCGTGACAAAACCGTCCGTTTGGTTCAGGCGATCCACATCGCTCCCCTCGACCGTTCGGCTTAATTTCCGCTCCAGTTCCTCACACAACGAAAAAGCGCCGTTCAGCGTTTCGTCATCGCAGTCAGCGGTGATCTGCGCCACGGTGTTCAGCACAAAACGTGTTTGGGTGTTTTCTCCTTCCGGCGTGCAGGCGCACAGCAGGAACAAAAGCAGGAACGTCGACCAGGTAATACGATCTCTCATGCTCAATATTATACACGACTTCCTCATTTTTGTAAAGGGAAATCTCAGGCTCGCCGGCTTACAAAAAAATTTAAAAAAATTGTTAAAAAATTATCGAAAAACTCTTTTCAAAAAGAAAAGAATGTGTTATACTATATGAGGTTGCGTGGAATTTCGCGCTTTTTCGCAAAGTTTTCATGCACAGATCATTGAAGGAGGATTCAGTTCATGCTAAAAAAAATCAGTAAACTTCCCTTTAAGGGAACCGCTGAACAGGAACAGAAACTTAAAGCCGTGATTGAACAAAGCAAGCACGACAAAAGCCTTTTAATGTCAGTCATGCAGGAAGCACAGGATATTTACGGATATCTGCCCAAAGAAGTGCAAATCATGATTGCGGAAGGAATGGATGTTCCGCTTGAAAAAGTGTACGGCGTTGCAACCTTCTATGCGCAGTTCGCCCTCTGTCCGAAGGGAGAATACAACATTTCGGTCTGTTTGGGTACCGCCTGCTATGTAAAAGGTTCGGGCGACATTTTTAATAAGTTAAGCGAAAAACTCGGTATCGGTGCCGACGAATGCACCGATGACGGAAAGTTTTCTCTGACTGCATGCCGTTGTATCGGGGCGTGCGGTTTAGCGCCTGTTATGACCGTGAACGACGAGGTTTACGGCCGCCTTACCGTGGATGATATTGATGAGATTCTCGCTAAATACGGCAAGTAATATTCCCTGTAAGGAGATTGTTCCCGTATGAAAATCTGTACAATCAAAGAGCTGTTGGACGCCGAGGTCATCTGTTGTGAAGATTCTCTTTCGCGGCATGTGTATTCCGCCTGCGGCAGTGATATGATGAGTGACGTTCTGGCTTATGTCAAGGATCAGGCCGTTCTGCTGACGGGACTTGTCAACTCCCAGGTGGTGCGGACCGCCGAAATGATGGATATGAACTGTATCGTATTTGTCCGCTCGAAGACGCCCTCTGCCGAAATGATCGAGTTGGCAAAGGAAAATAATATCGTGATGATGGCGACCAAAAAAAGAATGTACGAGGCGTGCGGTATTCTGTACAGCAACGGCCTTGTCGGAAACAAGGTCAAAGATGTCTGAGAAGCTTGTTTTTCATTTTGATGTGGACGGCGAGGATTTTACTTCGGCAGGTCAGGCGTCGGTCCAGATCAAAAAAAATTTACGCGCGCTTGGCATTCCACCCGAAATCATCCGCAGGGTTTCCATTGCGATGTATGAGGGCGAGATCAACATGGTTATCCACGCCGGCGGAGGCGTGGCGGATGTCACCGTGACGGAGGAATCTATCGAGATTTCCCTTCGCGACCACGGTCCCGGGATCAAGGACATCGATCAGGCGATGCAGGAAGGGTTTTCCACCGCTTCCGACAGCATCCGCACCCTGGGCTTCGGCGCCGGTATGGGACTTCCCAATATGAAACGGTATACCGATTATATGGAAATCTCTTCCGAACCGGGCAAAGGCACGGATATCACCATGCGCGTAAACCTATCATAATTTTTACGGCAGGTTTTCATCATGAATCAATACGAACATTCGGTTTATCTAGATGCAGAAAAATGCACCGGTTGTACCACTTGCTTAAAGCACTGCCCGACGGAGGCGATCCGTATTCGGGACGGGCACGCGGTGATCAATCAGGATCGTTGTATCGATTGCGGCGAGTGTATCCGCGTTTGCCAGAACAACGCTAAAAAGGCGGCGTGCGGCAAGCTCTCGGATATGGACCGTTTCAAGTGGAAAATTGCTATTCCCGCTCCCACGCTTTACGGTCAGTTTGACAATCTGAACGATGTGGATTATGTTTTGGACGGACTTTTGAAGATCGGCTTTGACGATGTGTTCGAGGTGTCGGCGGCGGCGGAGCTTGTCAGCGCATACACCCGCCTTTACTTAAAAACCGAAGGCGTGAAAAAACCCGCGATCAGCTCGGCTTGCCCGGTGATCATACGGCTGATCGCCCTTCGCTTTCCTTCTCTGACCGAGAACATTATCCATATGCTCCCGCCCATGGAGATCGCGGCGGCGCTCGCCCGCGAAAAGGCGGAAAAAGAGCACCCCGAGTTAAAGCCGGAAGAGATCGGCGTTTGCTTTCTCTCTCCCTGTCCCGCCAAAGTGAGCTATGTGCGAAACGGCTTTGCGGATTACAAAAGCCGGGTGGATGTGGTGGTTTCGATCAGCGACATTTATTTTCAGCTGATCGCGAAAATGAAACCGAGCGGCAAGATCCCTTCCCTGGCACATTCGGGGATGATCGGGATCGGCTGGGCCTCCTCCGGAGGAGAATCCACGGCGATTTTCAACGAAAGTTACCTTGCGGTGGACGGGATCGAGAATGTGAACCGGGTGCTCGATCAAATCGAAAACGGCAACATTCCGCAGTTGGAATTTATTGAGCTGAACGCCTGCCCGGGCGGATGCGTTGGCGGTGTGATGACGGTGCAGAATCCCTTTATCGCAAAGGCGCGTTTGCAACTGTTTCGCAGATATCTTCCGGTTTCTCTGAACTTCCTCGCTTCCGGGGAAACCTATATACCGGACGGATTCCTTTTCAACGAAATGCCCACTTATCAACCTATCTCCCGCCTGTCGGACAGTATGGCGGAATCCATGCGGATGATGGCGGATATTCAAAAGTTGAAAGATGAGCTTCCGGGCATCGACTGCGGTTCTTGCGGCGCACCGACCTGTCGGGCGTTCGCGGAGGATGTGGTACGGAAACGCGCCCGGCTTGAAAACTGTCTGATCCGTCTGGATCGCATGAAGAAGGAGGAGCAGGCATGACCGTTGGTGAACTGGCTCAGACCGCGCCGTTTCGCGCGGCGTCGCTCCCCGATCCCGATCGTGAGATCACCGGCGTTTACATCGGCGATCTGTTAAGCTGGGTGATGGGAAGGGCCTCCGGCGGAGATATATGGATCACCATTATGTCCAATGTCAATATCCTCGCGGTCGCCACCCTTGCGGACACGGCGTGCATCCTTGTGGCGGAGGGTGTGGAGCTGGAGNNGTGTGGAGCTGGAGGAATCTCTGCTTGCCACCGCAAAGGCAAAAGGCATCAATGTTCTTTTGTGTGACGCGGGCATTTATGACGCCGCCGTCACCCTGAACCGCCTTTTATGAGCCGGTACGCGTATGATCTCCACCTGCATTCCTGTTTGTCCCCCTGCGGCGATGACGACGCCACACCGGACAGCATCGCGGGAATGGGAGAATTGAACGGACTTGCCCTTATGGCGCTGACCGATCACAACACCTGTAAAAACTGTCCCGCCTTTTTTGCGGCCGCAAAGCGGCACGGCATTTTGCCGATCGCGGGCATGGAGCTTACCACAGCGGAGGAAATCCACCTTGTTTGCCTTTTTGAAACATTGGAGGCGGCGATGGATTTTGACCGGTTTGTGGACAGCTGCAGGGTAAAGATCAAAAACCGTGCCGATATTTTCGGCAATCAGTTGATCGTAAACGAAAATGACGAACAAATCGGAACGGAAGAATTTCTGCTTTCCAACGCCACTGCCATTTCCCTGGAAGAGGCGCCGGAGGCGGTAAAGCGATTCGGCGGCGTTTGTTATCCCGCCCATGTGGACCGGGAGGCGAACGGTATCATCGCGGTTCTGGGTTCTTTTCCGCCGACGCCGGCGTTTCCGCTGATCGAGGTGCATGACGGCACAAGGCGGGCGGAGTTCGCAGAGCGCTGCGGCAAGACGGAGGATCGCGTGATCGTAAGTTCCGACGCGCATTATCTGTGGGATATCAGCGAGGCGCGGGAGTTTTTTGAACTGGAAAGCGGCAAAGAAGACGCCGTAAAGGAATTGTTTCGTTTTTTCAGAGGAACGCCATGAAGGAATTATCACTCAACATTCTGGACATCGCGGAAAATTCGGTCAAAGCGGGAGCAACGCTGACCGAGATCTCCGTAACGGAGGAATCAGACCGCCTCACCATTGAGATCAGGGACGACGGCTGCGGCATGACGGAAGAGGTCTTAAAAACGGTGACCGACCCGTTTTACACCACCCGGACCACCAGAAAGGTGGGAATGGGACTTTCGCTCTTGAAACTGCAGGCAGAACTTACGGGCGGCAGTCTTAGCGTGGATTCCCGGCACGAAAGTGAGTTTCCGGAAGAGCACGGCACTGCCGTAAAAGCGGTTTTCTTTCCAAATCACATTGATTTTACCCCGCTCGGCAATGTAACGGCGAGCATTACGACTTTGATACAAGGTCACCCCGACACGGACTTTCTGTTTACGCACCGAACGCCCGAACGAACCGTTTCGCTCGACACACGAGAATTACGAGCGGTTCTGGAGGGAGTTCCGCTGAACAGTTTTGAAGTTATCAAATGGATCGAGGGCTACCTCGATGAACAATATCAAAATCAGGAGGAATCATTATGAAGTCATTGGCTGAGTTACAGGCAATCAAGGACAAGATGAAAAACAAAGTCATTCTTCGGGAAGGTACCAACGATATTCGCGTGGTGGTAGGTATGGCCACCTGCGGGATCGCGGCAGGGGCAAGACCCGTGCTGAACACCCTTGTGGAAGAAGTGAACGCGCAGGCGCTTACCGATAAGGTGACCGTTTCGCAGACCGGCTGTATCGGCATTTGCCAGTTTGAGCCCGTTGTAGAGGTTTTCGAGGCCGGCAAGGATAAAGTCACTTATGTAAAAATGACATCCGAAAAAGCAAAACGGATCGTCGAAGAACATCTCAAGGGCGGCAAAGTCGTAAATGAATATACGCTTGGTGGCCAAAACCTGTAATGTTGGAGGGAAAAGAATATGATTCGTGCACAAGTATTGATTTGCGGCGGTACGGGTTGTACCTCTTCGGGAAGCAGGAAGGTTCAGGAAGCTTTTCAGAAAAGCATTGAAGCGAACGGACTTGCGGAAGAAGTAAAACTCGTTCAGACCGGTTGTTTCGGTCTGTGCGCCTTAGGCCCTGTCGTCATCGTTTATCCTGACGGCACCTTTTACAGCTGTGTAAAGGCGGAGGATGTGGAAGAGATCGTTACCGAGCATCTTCTGAAGGGCAGACCGGTGGAGCGTCTGGTATATAACGATACCGGAAGCGGCGAAACGGCGGAAACATTCAAAAACGTCGCGCTGGAGGATACCGCGTTTTACAAATCTCAGCATCGTGTGGTGCTTCGCAACTGCGGCGTGATTGACCCGGAGAGTATTGATGAATACATCGCCATGGACGGATATGCCGCCCTCGGCAAAGTTTTGACTGAATGGAAACCGGAAGACGTCATTCGGTGCGTAACTGATTCCGGTTTGCGCGGCAGAGGCGGCGGCGGATTCCCCACCGGAAAAAAATGGGGATTCTGCGCCCCCATTCAAGCGCCTCAAAAATATGTTGTCTGCAACGCGGACGAGGGCGACCCCGGCGCGTTCATGGACCGTTCGGTTCTCGAAGGCGATCCGCACTGCATCATCGAAGCCATGGCGATCGCGGGCTATGCCATCGGCGCAACACAGGGTTATGTGTATGTCCGCGCGGAATACCCCATCGCGGTCAAGCGTTTACAGCTTGCCATCGACCAGGCGCATGAATACGGACTTTTGGGAAAAAATATTTTTGATTCCGGCTTTGATTTTGATCTTCACATTCGTTTGGGCGCCGGCGCGTTTGTCTGCGGTGAAGAAACCGCTTTGATGACCTCGATCGAGGGCAACCGCGGTGAACCGAGACCTCGTCCCCCCTACCCGGCAATCAAGGGTCTTTACAATTCTCCCACCGTGGAAAACAACGTGGAAACCTTTGCCAATATTCCGCAAATCATTTTGCGCGGCGCGGAATGGTTCGCTTCTATGGGAACCGAACGCTCCAAGGGCACCAAGGTGTTCGCGCTCGGCGGCAAGATCAAGAATACCGGTCTTGTGGAGATCCCGATGGGCACCACCCTTCGCAGCATCATCGACGATATCGGCGGCGGCATCCCGAACGGCAAGAAGTTCAAAGCCGCGCAGACCGGCGGACCTTCCGGCGGATGTATTCCGGCAAGCCTCATTGATACCGAGGTGGACTACGACAACCTCACCGCCATCGGTTGTATGATGGGCTCCGGCGGTTTGATCGTCATGGACGAAGATACCTGCATGGTGGATATGGCGAAATTCTTCTTGGAATTCACCGTGGATGAATCCTGCGGAAAATGCACCCCCTGCCGTGTGGGCACCAAGCGTCTCTTAGAAATGCTCGATAAGATCACAAGCGGCAAGGGCACCCTCGAAGACCTTGACAAGTTAGAAGAGCTTTGTATGTACATCAAGCAGAACTCGCTGTGCGGACTCGGACAGACCGCTCCCAACCCGGTGCTTGCCACGCTGAAATTCTTCCGTGACGAATATGTGGCGCACGTCGTGGATAAGAAATGCCCCGCGGGCGTCTGCAAGGATCTCCTCACCTACACCATCGACAAAGATAAATGTATCGGTTGCGGACTCTGTGCGAAAAACTGCCCGGTTTCGACCATCCACAAAACCGACTATGTTGCCCCGGGACACAAGCTTCCCTCTTACGAGATCGATCCCGAGAAGTGCATCAAATGCGGCGTATGTATGGCGAACTGTAAGTTTGGCGCCATCAGTAAACAATAAGAAAGGAGCCTGTTATAATGGATATGATCAATCTTAAAATCAACGGTATTTCGGTAAGCGTTCCTAAGGGCTCTACCATTTTAGACGCCGCGCGTTCCGCCGGCATTGAAATCCCCACCCTTTGCTTTATGAAGGATAAAAACGAGATCGGTGCCTGCCGGATCTGCGTGGTCGAAGTCAACGAGGGCAGAGGATTCCGCATCGTGACCGCCTGCGTATATCCCGTCAGCGAGGGAATGGAAGTCCTCACCAATACCGAGAAAATCCAAAAAGCAAGAAAAACCACCTTGGAACTTATTCTTTCCACCCACGATAAGAAGTGTCTTTCCTGCGTGCGTTCCACCAACTGCGAACTGCAAAAACTCTGCCGCGATTACGGCGTGGAAGATAGCACTTTCGAAGGTTTCAAGCCGCAGTATGAGTTGGACAATTCCGTTCCGCATCTGGTGCGGGATAACAACAAATGTATCCTTTGCCGCCGTTGCGTCGCCGCCTGCCGTGAGCAATTTGTTTCGGTCATCGGCGCGAACAACCGCGGGATCGATACCGCCATCGGCACGCCGTTTGAAGTCAATCTTTCGAATGTGCCTTGTATTTCCTGCGGTCAATGCACCGTGGTCTGCCCGACCGGCGCTTTGACCGAGCGTGACGATACCGAAAAGATTTGGGCGGCAATCGCCGATCCGGATAAGTATGTCGTGGTACAGACCGCTCCGTCAGTCCGTGCAACCTTAGGCGAATGTTTCGACATGCCGATCGGCACCAATGTGGAAGGCAAAATGGTCGCGGCTCTGCATCGTATGGGCTTCGACAAAGTGTTTGACACCAACTTTGCCGCCGACCTGACTATTGTCGAAGAAGCCAATGAATTGGTTGAGCGCATCAAGAACGGTGGCGTTCTGCCGATGATCACCTCCTGCTCGCCGGGTTGGGTCAAGTTCTGTGAATTCTATTATCCCGATATGCTCGATCATCTTTCTACCTGCAAATCGCCCCAGCAAATGGGCGGCGCGGTCATTAAGACCTACTACGCCGAAAAGATGGGGATCGATCCGAAAAAGATTTTCTCGGTTTCGGTCATGCCCTGTACCGCCAAGAAATTCGAAGTCGGCAGAGACGATCAGAGTGCGGCGGGCGTTCCGGATGTGGATGTTTCCATTACCACGCGTGAACTTTCACGTATGATCATGCGTGCCGGCATCAACTTCACCGCTCTTGCGGACGAAGAATTTGACAATCCGCTGGGTGAAGACACCGGCGCGGCGGTCATCTTCGGTGCGACCGGCGGCGTGATGGAAGCGGCACTTCGTACCGCGAACGACTGGCTGACCGGTAAGGATAACACCGAAGTGGACTTTACCGCTGTCCGCGGAACCGCGGGCATCAAAGAAGCCACTGTGAATATCAACGGCAGCGATATCAAAGTCGCTGTGGCCTCGGGTGCCGCCGCGGCGAAAGTGGTGCTGGATAAGATCAAAGCAGGCAATCCGGACGGATGGACCTTTGTTGAGATCATGTGCTGTCCGGGCGGCTGCGTCAACGGCGGCGGTCAGCCGATCCAACCGCAGTATATCCGCGATACCGTGGATCTCAAAGCGATTCGCGCCAAGGCGCTTTACGATCAGGACGCATCCATGGCGCTTCGAAAATCCCATGAATCGCCCGTGATCAAAACGCTGTACAGCGAATGGTATACCGACGGTTTCGGCGGTCACAAGGCGCACCACGACCTGCATACCAGTTACGTGCCGCGTGAAAAATATACCAAATAATCCTTTTTGCTCCGGGACCGGCTGAGAACCAGCCGGTTCTTTTTTATCAAGAACTCTTGCACGGCAAGAAAAATGTTGAAAAAAGCAAATAAACCTTGACATTTTACGGTTTTCCATGTATAGTTATTTCTTGTAGACTCTTTTCAAATTGAATAGATTTCTAAGGCTTAAAAATGCCTGAAAAGCATCTTGTGTAGAAAGAAAGCGTTTTCAGATTGTATGCCGTCGTTTCCGTTTTTGGAAAACGATGAAAAATCCTTTGTTCAGGGCATACGACGACGAGGCGCGGGGTATCGCACAGGATAAAACATTATTCTTGTGTCGGCACTTTGGTGTTGAACAAAGGTGGGATGCTTGGTGAAAAAACAAAATATTGTAGAACTGAAAAACATCGAAGTCTCTTTCGACGGCGAGCAGGTACTAAACGGGTTTGATCTGGAAATTCACGATCAGGAATTCATCACTCTTTTAGGACCTTCTGGGTGTGGTAAAACCACTACCCTGCGGCTCATTGCCGGCTTTTTGGAACCGGATTGCGGCGATGTAATGTTTGAAGGCCGAAAAATCAATGGTGTTCCCGCTTATAAAAGGCAGGTCAACACCATTTTTCAACGTTATGCGCTGTTTCCGCATTTGAATGTCTATGAAAATATCGCTTTTGGTTTGCGCGTGAAAAAACGTCCGGAAAGCGAAGTCAAAGAAAAAGTTGCTGAAATGCTGAAACTCGTCAACCTGACCGGGTTTGAAAAGCGCCGGATCGATACCCTTTCAGGTGGTCAGCAACAGCGCGTTGCCATTGCGCGCGCCATTGCGAATCATCCGAAGGTCTTACTGCTCGACGAACCGCTGGCGGCTTTGGATTTGAAATTACGCAAAGATATGCAGAAAGAATTGAAAAAGATCCAACAGCAACTCGGCATTACCTTTGTATTTGTCACCCACGATCAGGAGGAAGCCTTGACCATGTCTGATCGCGTGGTGGTCATGGACGGCGGCAGGATCCAGCAGGTCGGTACGCCGCAGGATATTTACAACGAACCGAAAAACGCCTTTGTAGCGGATTTCATCGGCGAATCGAATATTGTTGACGGCGTAATGCTCCGGGATTTTGAAGTGGAGTTTTCCGGTTACCGTTTTGAGTGTCTGGATAAAGGCTTCGCCAAAAACGAGCAGGTGGACGTTGTCGTCCGTCCGGAAGATGTCGACATTGTCAAGATCGAAGACGGTATGCTGACCGGTGTGGTCACTTCGGTCGCGTTTTTGGGCGTGCATTATGAGATCATCGTCGATATCGGCGGCTTTAAATGGATGATTCAAACCACCGATGAGCATTTTACGGGAGACCGTGTGGGTTTGTTTATTGAACCCGACGCCATCCACATCATGAAAAAATCCATCTATTCCGGCCTGTACGGAGATTATTCCAGTTACAGTGAGGAAATGGATCTCCTTTCCGATCCCGGAGAGGAGGCGGAATCTTGAATAAAAAAAGTTTCGGCAGCCGCCTGATCGCCGCACCGTATCTTGTTTGGTCGGCTCTGTTTATCGTGGTGCCGCTTCTCATCATGTTTTATTTTGCGTTGACCGACGCCAACGGTGTTTTCACCCTTTCGAACCTGTCGTCGATCGGTTTATACCGACGGGCATTCGGCATTTCCATTCTCTACGCGGTCATCGCCACCGTCATCACCTTGTTGTTGGCTTATCCGATGGCCTATTGCATGACGAGGCTTTCCGTTTCCTCGCAACGGATGCTGTTTATGATCGTCATGATCCCGATGTGGATGAATTTTCTGATCCGCACCTATTCCTGGATCACCATTTTGGCAAATACGGGATTGATCAACCGGCTTTTGACCACGCTTGGATTTCGGCCTTTACAACTGATCAATACCCCCGGCGCGGTCATTCTCGGAATGGTATACGATTTTATTCCCTATATGATCCTACCGATTTACTCCGTGATGTCAAAGTTGGATCCTTCCCTGTTGGAGGCGGCGGAAGATTTAGGCTCCAACTCTTTCAATAAACTGCGGCGCGTCATTCTTCCGCTGACCCGTCCGGGCATTATTTCGGGGATTACCATGGTATTCGTGCCGTCTGTCAGCACCTTTTATATTTCTCAAAAACTCGGCGGCAACAAAACCATGCTGATCGGTGACGCCATTGAATATCTTTTCAACCTCGGGCCAACCTATTATAATGTAGCGTCCTCACTGTCGCTGGTGCTGATGCTGATGATTCTGATTTGTCTGTTTATCATGAATCGTTTCAGTGATGATGACTCAGGAGGTGTGTTGATGTGAAAGTTCTGTCAAGACTTTATATCGCCCTCATCATCCTGTTTTTGTATGCGCCCATGGCGGTGATGATCCTCTTTTCGTTTAACCGGTCTTCCAGCGTGTGGGTCTTCACCGGCTTTTCCGGGCGATGGTATGAAGGACTTTCCTCCAACACCACCATGCTGACCGCGTTGCGGCACACACTGGTCGTCGCCGTGTTGTCCGCGGTGATTTCGACCGTTCTCGGCACCGCCGCTTCGGTAGGGATCGAAGCCATCCGCAAACGCTTCGCCAAGAAAACCGTGATGTCGATCACCCAGATCCCGATGATGAACGCCGACATCGTCACCGGCATTTCTCTGATGCTTTTGTTCATTTTCATCGGAAAACTGTTGGGGCTCGATGAATCTTTAGGATTTTCCACCGTGCTGATCGCGCACGTCACCTTTAATCTGCCTTATGTGATTTTGTCGATTATTCCGCGTTTGCGCCAAACCGACGCGCACCTGGCGGAAGCGGCACTGGATCTTGGCTGTACGCCGGTGCAAGCCTTTTTCAAGGTCATCCTGCCCGCCATTTCCACCGGCATCGTCACCGGTTTTATCATGGCCTTCACCCTGTCACTGGACGATTTTGTCATCAGTTACTTTACCTGCGGCTATTACCAGACGCTGCCCATTTTGATTTACAACATGACCAAAAAATCCGTCAAACCGGATACCTACGCCCTCTCTACCCTGATTTTTGTATCTGTCTTTGTTTTGATGGTCTTATATAACGTTTTGCAAACGCGAAGCGAAAAAAAGCACGCCGCCGCTGTTTTTAAAGCCCGCGGTGACGACGCCCGTTTTCAGAAAGGAGTTTCCGTATGAAAAAAATTGTTTTCCTGCTCTGCGCCGTCCTGCTGTTTCTCCCCTTGACCGGATGCGGCTATCAATATGCTGATTTGCACCTGCGCGGCACCTATGATCAAAGCCTTGCCGGAACCGAAATCACCGTTTACAACTGGGGAGAATATGTTTCCGACGGGGAGGACGGTTCGATCGATGTCAACAAAGAGTTTGAAAAACTCACCGGCATCAAAGTCAACTATCTGACCTTTGAAAGCAACGAGACCATGTATTCACAAATCAAAAGCGGCGGCGTGAACTATGATATTATCGTTCCGTCGGACTATATGATCGAACGGCTGATCCGGGAAGACCTTTTACAGACCGTTGATCTTTCCAAAATCAGCAATTATGATCTGATTGCCGATTCCTATAAAAATCTTTTCTTTGACCCGAAAAACCAATACAGTGTTCCCTATAACGTGGGGATGGTCGGGATCATTTACAACCCCACTCTGACCGGCGGCGAAATTGAACATTCCTGGAATGTTCTTTGGGATGAGAAGTATCAAAACATGGTGCTGAATTTCAACAATCCGCGCGACGCGTTTATGACCGCTCAAATGCTTTTGGGGCAGGATCTCAACACCCTTGACCACGCCGATTGGGATCGGGCGGCCGATCTTTTGAAAAAACAAAAGAAAATCCTGCAATCCTATGTGATGGACGAGATCTTCGGAAAAATGGAAACCGGCGAAGCCGCGATCGCGCCATATTACGCCGGCGATTATCTCGACATGCTGGACAACAATCCCGATCTTCAATTCTTCTATCCGGAAGAGGGTACCAACATTTTTGTGGATTCCATCTGCATTCCCAAAAACGCCAAACATGTCGAAGCCGCACAACTCTATATTAATTTCCTGCTGGAGCCGGACATCGCCAAAGCCAACGCCGAATATATTTGCTATGCTTCACCGAATACCGCTGTGATCGAGGATCCGGATTATGTGTATTATCAAAACGAAATCCTCTACCCCGCCAAGTCGAAAATGCCGAAAGTACAGTATTATCATGATATTGACGCCTCTGTGCGCAGTTATTACGAAACCCTTTGGAGTAAAATCAAACTTTATTGATTTCATATCTTTTACGTTCAACCAAAAGCGGCCGCCGTATCAACCGATATGGCGACCGCTTTTTATTCTTCATAGTATTTTTGCACCGCTGTCAATGCTCGCCGATACAGTCGGTTCACCGCCTGCCGGGAAATAAAAAGTTGTTCCGCGATTTCCTGATCGCTATATCCGGAAACTGAACGATAGATCAAAATCCGCCTTTGTTTTTCACTAAGCGCCGATAACGCGCCCTGTAAAAGCAGAGATTCTTCGGGTAACCACTCGGCGGCAACCGTATTGATATGCTTGTCCGCCTCTTCCAGCATTCGTTGTTTCTTTTTGGAAAGATAGATATAATGATTTCGCAGAGAAACCGCCAGATACCGCTGTAAACCGTCTGTTCCGTCGGGCGGAAAACGCCGGACGTCTAATGTCTGCAAGAGTTCCAATAAGAATACGATCAACTCCTGGCGGGTGTCTTCCCCGTCTACCCGCCAACTGTAACAGGAAATCAGTTTTTCAAAAAGCGCCATAAACGTTGAAAAAGCCTTCCCGTCACCTTCCCGCACACGACAAACCAGCTCCGTTAATTCTTCATTTTTCATATCTTGACCTTCCCTTCTTATAAAAAGAAAGAAAACTGTCAAGCCTTTTGTAAACATTCTGTCAAGTAAAAAGTGCGATCGGGTCTTCTTTCTCGACAAAATACTACAAAATTCGCAAGAAGAATTTACAATTTATGGAGTAAAAGGCTGCTTATATAGAGCGAATTACATTATTTTTGTATTTTAATTGACAAATTATAGAAATTATTCTATAATATTATCAGTTTTTAAAGGGGTGACAGCAATGCGAATTGCCATTTGTGACGGCAGTACCGAAGACATAAAAAAATTGAAGATTGCGTTATACTCTTACAGCAATCTTCAACGAATGGACTTTTTGGTAGATTGTTATGATTCCGGTGAGGAATTGATTCAAAGTTCCGAACGGTACCGGCTGATTTTTTTAGAATATCATCTTCCCGGTATAGACGGGTTCCAAACAGCCAAAGAACTTCGAAAAAAGTTTTTGGACAGTTCCATTGTTTTTTTATGTTCCTCGCTCAGTGATTTTATATGGCGCGTTTTTGAAGTCAATCCTTACCGCTTTATCCAAAAGCCTTGGGATCAAACCGATTTGTTTTCAACCCTGAACGCTTTCTTCAAGCGACCGGATATCCGTCGCCCCCTTTGGATCAAGAGCGGCGACGATACCGTTTGCACGGATACCGGCGATATTTTGTATTTAGAAGCCGACAACAAGCATTGTCTGATCGGGCTCAAAGACCGAAAAATTCGTTGCGGGAAGACCATGGCCGCCGTTTACGAACTGTTACCAAAACACTATTTTGGGAAAATCAATCGTGCGTATATCGTGAATTTTACCTGCATCCGTTCTTACAACAAAGAACGGGTGCAACTGAAAAACGGTGAGGATCTGCATATAACGCGAACCTATTACCGCAGTTTTCAGGGAAAATACCGTGCGTTTGCCGATCCGGTCATTTTATGATGCGAAAGCGAAATAGACCAAAACCAAAATCCCCAGTGCGATGCGGTAATAGCCAAAAGCGGAAAAATCACGCTTTTTGATGTAACTCATTAAGAACCGAATCACCAAAACCGACACTAAAAACGCTGTGATCATGCCGACCAGCAAAATGGATAATTCCGCTGATGTAAAATGGAAACCGAATTTGAGCATTTTGATGAAACTGGCTCCAAACATGACCGGAACTGCCAAATAAAAACTGAACTCCGCCGCCGCGACGCGGGAAGCACCCAAAATCATGGCGCCCAAAATGGTGGAACCGCTCCGCGAAGTGCCGGGAATCAGGGACAGCGCCTGAAATACGCCGATCAGGAAAACGGTTACATATGACAAATCGCTGACCTTTTGGAATTGTGCCGTTTTTCCCCGGTTTTTCGCTTCGATCACGATAAAGAGGATCCCGTATACGATCAGTGCCAACGCGATCACGGTCGGCGTATGTAGGTGTGCTTCCAAAAAATCGTCTAACGGAATGCCGATGATTGCCGCCGGCAACATGGCGACGATCACCTTCATCCAAAGTTCCATAATATCCTTTTTGAGACAACCGCACACGATCTCGGTGTGATCATCTTTTTGATTTCTGCCGATGGCAAAAGGCCACAATTTCTTCCAAAACAGGACCACTACCGCCAAAATCGCGCCTAACTGGATGACGACGTTGAACATCTCCATAAACGCATCGCTTGCCTCTAAACGGATAAACTCATCCGCTAAAATCAAGTGTCCTGTACTGCTGATCGGCAACCATTCCGTAACGCCCTCAATAATTCCTAAAAGAATAGATTTAATAATATCCATGGTATCCCCCGAATTGACTATTTGCCGAGAATTTCACGATACAGCCGGATATATGCCCCCGCTGATTTCGCCCAACTGTTGTCGCACTTCATGCCGCGCTCCCGTAAAATATCCCAGCCGTTTTTATCGGCATAGCCTTCAACGGCACGGAAAACCGCATGTTCCATTTCATGCGCGTTATAGTTGGAAAACGTAAAGCCGTTGCCGTTGTTATCGCCACTGTCCGAAATGGTATCGTTCAAGCCGCCGGTCGTCCGGACGATCGGCACGGTGCCGTACCGTAAGGCTACCATTTGCGCCAGACCGCACGGTTCGCTTTGGCTCGGCATTAAAAAGATGTCTGCCCCGGCATAGATGCGATGCGCCAAAGTCGGATCAAATCCCAATTTAAGCCCCACTTTGTCCGGTGCTTTATTTGCCATTTCATGGAAAAAGGTTTCAAATTCCCATTCTCCCGATCCCAAGATCACAAACTGCAAATCTGCCTGGAGCAGTTCTTCAAACACACACTTTACCAGATCGATCCCCTTATGTTTGACCAGGCGGGTCACCATGCCGATCATCGGCACATCGGGCTTTTGGGGTAATCCAATATCTTTTTGCAGAGCGGCTTTGTTTTGTGCTTTTCCGCTCCGTTCATCGACCGAATAATTCCTGTAAATCAGCGGATCGGTCTCGGGATCGTACACTTCATAATCAATGCCGTTCACAATTCCGGTGAGTTTAAAGGTAAACTGTTTTAAGATATTGTCCAATCCGTGTGAATAATAAGGGTCCAATATCTCCGAGGCATAAGTAGGCGAAACGGTCGTGACTTTATCGGCACACTGGATGGCGCCTTTCATAAAGTTCACACAATCATCGTATTCCACCAGACTTTGAGATCCTCCCGGCAGTCCCAACACATCGCCGAGGAGTTCCTTCCCGTATTTCCCCTGATACTGAATATTATGAATGGTGAATACGGTCTTAATATCCCGATGCAACTCGCTGTCGCGGTACATACTGTTCAAGAATACCGGCACCAGCGCGGTTTGCCAGTCATTACAGTGAATAATATCCGGCTTGAAACCGATATGCGGGATCATATCCAGCACGGCACGCGAAAAGAATGCAAACCGCTCGGCATCATCGTAATACCCGTACAACCCGTCACGTTTAAAATAATACTGGTTGTCAATAAAATAATAGATGATCCCGTTCCGATGGGCTTCAAAAATACCGCAATACTGCCGCCTCCACGCGACCGATACCGTAATGTGGCAAAGAAAGGTCATCTCCTCCCGTAAAGAATCGGGAATGGAGGAATACAGGGGCATGACTACCCGGCAACCGATCAACCGCCGGCGCAAGGCCTTCGGCAACGCTCCCGCCACATCAGCCAGCCCTCCTGACATGGCATACGGATACGCTTCGCTGGAAGCAAACAATACTTTCATAGTGTTCTCCTTTTAAAGACCGATCAAACGGTTTGATTTTTTTTTAAAAACACCCGGTTTTCCGATGTCCCTTTCAAGGTCATTTCCTCTCTGATCACAACATTTTTATCGGAAACCACATATTCTAACCGGGTACCCTTTTTCACGACGGTTCCCTGCATCAAAATGCAATTCTTCACCACCGCGCCTTTTTCAACGGTGACGCCTCGGAAAACAATGCTGTTTTTGACCGTTCCGTTGATGACACAGCCATCAGCGATCAGGCAGTTTTCCACCGCCGAACGAGTGCCGTAACGGGTAGGCATATCGTCTCTTGTCTTGGTAAAGACAGGTCGACGCTTATTAAACAACTGACTGCGGATCTGCGGATCCAAAAGCGCCATACTGGCTTGATAATAGGTATCGGTACTGTCCATCACCGCTACAAAACCTGTATGCTCATATCCGAAAATGTGCAAACGATCCGGCAAATGTGCCAACACATCCCCTGCGAATTGCAGTTGTCCTTCGGCATATGAGTCTTTGATGATTTGCATCAAAAGCGTTCTGGCGACCACAAACACGCCCATACAGAAATCGACCTCTTCGGTATCTGAGACGCTGTCAAAACGGGTGATCCGTCCGTCCTGTGCCAAGACAGGCAAAAGCGTTTCCTGATTGCCGACCGGTGCCTTCCCGTGATGATACGCAACGGTGATATCCGCACGGTTTGCCATATGGGCCTCCACCATGGCGGTGATATCTAAATTGGCGATCGTATCGCCGTAGCACAACACCATATACTCCGCTTTGCAACGTTCCAGATAGTGTAACGCCCCGTGCAAGGCATCCACCGTTCCGGTATAGCGTTTGACCTCACTGGTCACATAGGGAGAAAGCAAATAAATGCCGCCGTTTTTGCGGTCAAGATCCCATGAAACACCACTGCCGATATGCCCCATCAGCGAACGGTAGTTTTCCTTGGTCACGATCCCGACGCTGGACACGCCCGCGTTGGCCAAATTGGAAAGCGGAAAATCGATCAAACGATAACGCGCACCATAGGGTACTGCCGCCATTGTACGCCCCGCAGTCAGACGGCTGAGCCGTGTATCGTTACTGTTGG
>LXOW01339578.1_pt1 | contig 22337 bp, 14 predicted proteins | sample 1368591 | NCBI WGS metagenome assembly LXOW01 (sample SAMN04884650, study PRJNA319009) | bovine gut metagenome | isolation source: Cow rumen | host: Bos taurus | place: Italy: Legnaro (PD) | collected 2014-07-09
ACAGCCTTGTAAGAGCCGCTTGCCAAACATCTGGCAATATCCAAAGCATCCCTGAAGTCATTCTTCAGCTTCTTTCCGCCTTTCTGTACAGCCATTGTACTTGGAGCCAGAATCTTACAGTTGATGCCGGCCTTGGTTAATTCTCTGCAGGGAACATAACCAAGGCAACCGGCTTCGTAACCACATACAATATCGATGTCTTTTCTCTGTGATTTCAGATTGTTGATATACTTTTCGGTGTTTTTTATTAAGTCTTCTTTAAACTGCACCTGACCGAATATCTTATCCTCGGTCATGCCGTAACCCGGTTCAAAAGAGCACAAAGTAAAGTTAGAAGAGTGGACATCCATTCCAATATATATTATCTTATTCATAACGACCTTCATTTAATGTTTGCGGTAAATCCGTATCTGTTTACGTACATCTACAGTTTACACGGTAAATCCACGATTTGCATTCATTCGTGGAGGTCGTTTCATATTGTCTTTCATCAAAATTCCGCGTATGCAGAAGTTTAACAGGCGGAACAGGCCTTTTCATTTCCTTCCAGGTGATGTTTCCCTCATCGGTTCCGGTAAGTTCATACTGGAATTTGTCAACACGACTGAGCACATCCTGCACGCTTTTCTGAAAATACGGCAGATTCAGGGTGCCGGTGAAGTGATAGGCGATTGAATTTGCAATGTTGCAGTGAGCAAGGCACTGCTCAAGGTAGATGGTTTCAGGTTTTTTCATGGCTGTTCCTTTTTACGTCAAACTGTCGACTGATATGTATTCTGTGCGGAAAAGCCCTGAGGAGCCGCATGCGAATGCGACTCCTGATTGTTGTGATGAACCGTGATGTAAAGCTGTTGTTCCTCAGCCTTATCCGTTCATTATTATGCAGGTTGTTTAAATATTCTGCCTGATAATTATTTTCACTATATTTTTATTCTGATTAGTTATGAAGAGGTGAAAAGTACTGCAGAATCAGCGTTTCCGGAGTTTTATGCAATCTGAATGAGAATTCCCGTAGTGATAAAATTTGTTAGTTAATGCTAATTCGTGTTAACAATGGCTAACACATGTGGTATCTTAGCGGGGCTTTTTTGACTGGTATCAAAAACCTGCGGACTGATGAACCTGACAGGATGCAACCAATAATCATAATTCCAAATTGCAGAAAACCACCATATAACGATTTTTATCCTCTGTCTTAAAAAAGAACAGGGAAACCGGAGAAAGATATTTATGAATGCGGACAACAGAAAAAGTAGACTGGTGATGACAGCCGTGGCATCATCGGTAATGCTGGCGTGCGGCCAGGCATCGGCTGATGAAGAGTATGATTTCAAACTTGATACCATCAGCGTTACGGCAAACAAGTACAGTCAGGATCTTGTATCACTGAGCGGTCAGGCCGAAGTCGCCGGCGAAGAGGTTCTCGAAAGGAACGAGGTCAGAGGGGTAAAGGATTTGACCAGAGTGGCGTCAGCCATTACTCCGGCTTCAGGTTTCGGAAGCAGACAGCTGACAAAATACACCATCAGAGGCATCAATTCCGGAAACATATATAATTCCGGCGTAACCGTGTATGTTGACGGCGTGGCTCAGCCGTTTTCTCAGATGAACCAGCAGTTTAACGATGTCAGCAGCGTGGAAATTCTCAAAGGTCCCCAGGGGTCTGTATACGGAAGCGGCGCTCAGATCGGTATTATCAACGTAACCACCAGAAATCCGATGATTGACGGCAATTATGCGGATCTTGAATCAGACTATTCAAAACTCTACTGGAAAAACAAGGTTGATGCCGGCGGAGCTCTTTACGGCAAAACCGTTTACGGAAAGATCGGGTTAATCAATCAGAAAGACTACGGATGGATTAAGGATACTGACGGTTCAAACTACAACACCGGAGAATCCTACGGAATTAACGGAGCACTGTATTTTGACGGCGGTGAAAATATTCCGATGGTGGTTACTCTCGGAGGAGCGTATACCAAGGACAGGGGACATCAGAGTAATGTGGCTCTGACCGAAGAGGAATACAGAAACGGAAAACTCAGCGGCAACGGTATCAATCGCAATCCTGACTTTACCGGTTCGTATCTTGCCGGAGTCATGGCGTCGAATCCCGACGTGGCAGAGTATTTCGGCGGCTATGAAGAGGCTTACCAGGCTCTGATTAATTCAGGACACATACAGGACGAAATTGATCCCGTAGAGGACAGAACCTCATATACCGCCTATGTAAAGCTTGATTATTACCGTGATAACGGCGATTCAATCAACAGTATCACCAGTGTCAATGATTCTGATTCATGCGAACTTTATATGATGGGTCAGGGCAGATGCGGAAACAACAATATCAGAACCAGACAGTTCACACAGGAAGTACGTTATGTTGCCGAACTCGGTAATTCCGGAGACATCTATGATTCCGGGAAGGCTGTAATCGGTGTTAACGCCACAAAGTCAAAGGTTGACAATTACGTTCTGGCTCAGATTGATATTTCAGACAATCCTGTTTATCAGGAGCTAATAGGCGGAACAATGTTCCCAATCGGTCAGGTTGACCTGAGAACTGATGACCTGAGTTTCTCTGTTTTCAGTGATGTGGCTTATAACTTCGGTGTCGGCAGTGAGTCAATCTTTGATATTGACATCGGACTGCGAATGGAACATGACCAGGCCAAGGCCAACGGTACCTATAATTTCGGCTACAGTATGGATCATGTTGAAAACAGTTATGACATGTTTGACTACAAGGCTGCCTTCGGATATACCTTTGTTCCGGGACAGAGAGTCTATGTTCTTTCATCAAGCGGTTCAAAATCTGGCGGGTTCAGCAGATTTCCGACTTCAGAGCTGGATGCGGAAGGCTACAGACCTGAAAAAACGTATAACTATGAGTTAGGCTATCATATGGCATATGACAACGGTTTTGATGCCAATGCCGCTCTGTTCTATATGGATGTTCATGATCGTCAGGCCTATACCATTGTGGAAAACTCGTATATGACTCCTCTGAGAAACATCGGCAGAATGCATTCTGCCGGCGGTGAACTTACTCTGGGATACCATGCCGAACGCGTGGCTGCGGGAATTTCCATGACCTATGCCGATGCCAGAAACGACACCGGTGACTATACCAAACATCCGGCCAACGCTCCGAAATTCGTGGCTACCGGGCTTATTGACGTGACAGCCCTGAAGTTTGCGGATTTCTCGGCTCATTTCGGCGGCAGCGTTCGCTACCAGTCCAAGACCTATTTCGGTGAAGGTTACACCTCCGTATTCGAAAACAGCGGACTGGACCAGGAATCCCAGGGCGGATACACTATCTTTGACATGTACGCCAGTGCCGAGATTTTAAAGAATCTTGAAATCAAGGCTTATATAGAAAATGCGGGTGACAAGAAGTATGCCAATTCAATAGATAACGGCAGTACTTACGGAGTCCGCTTCTATTCAATGGCTGCTCCTCGTAACGTTGGCGTTAAACTTAAGTACAGTTTCTAGCGTTACAGCTTTTGCCCGTTACATAATCTGTCTGTAACGGGCTTTTTTTATTTCCTCTGCATTCATTTTCAGGAGGGTGTCAAATTGAATACGGATAAGAAAAAAGGTATTCCGAGACTGCTGGAAATAAGCGGTGAGAAAAAATGGTTCCTCATCGTCTCCGCGGTGCTTGCCGCAGTGTCAACTGTCATTCAGATTGTTCCCTACATAGCTTCCTATAAAATCATAAGCATATATATTGAATCCCGCGGAACATCTTCACCTCAGGATACCGATGAGGTTTTCTTCTGGGGAATCACCGCCGTGGCAAGCGTTCTGCTTTCCATGCTGTTCAACGGCGGAAGTTTCATACTGAGTCACTTTGCGGCCTTCAGAATAATTTTCAATCTGCGAATCAGACTGGCAGAGCATCTGGCTGCTCTGCCTCTCGGGTATTTTACGAGGGTCAGTACCGGAGAGATTCACAAGACCATTCATGACAATGCGGATCTGATTGAGCTCTTCATATCCCACAAAATACCAGATATGGTCATGACTCTCACCGGTGCCGCCGCGGTGTTTATCATGTATCTTTATGCCGACTGGCAGCTGGGGCTCATCTGTATTCTTGTTTATGCCCTTTCACTGTTCATTCAGTTCCGCATCTACGGTGATGAGGGAGTGAAAAAGGAAATAAGGGGATATTTCAAGGCCCTGGAGGATATCAATGCCTCCTCCATGGAATTTGCCAGGGGAATTCAGGTTTTTAAAATGTTCAGTCTGAGCGCCGGTTCTTTTTCATCACTGAAAAAAAGCGTCATTACCTATCGTGATTTCGCTCTGAGATTTGCAGACAGGGGAAGCCGGGATTTCATTATCTTTACCATCCTTGTCAATTTCTTCATCTTCTTCATCTATCCCGTGGTTATCTGGATCAATTCATCATCACCGGAGAATTCCGGAATTGTGCTGTCGGCACTGTTTTTCACCGTGCTGTCCAATGCGATCCTGCCGTCTCTCATGAATATTATGAACATATCAAACGTGGTAATGACCATCAATGAAGGCGTGGAGAGAATTGATGCGATATTTTCGGTTGAGCCTCTTCCAGTTCCCGAAAACCCGAAAGAACCTTCAGGTTCCTCCGTGGAATTTGATCATGTAAGCTTCACTTATCATGATGAGAAATACGGTTCGGAAAGTATTACCCGGAATTCGGGAGAACTCAGCGAAGGACATCATGCCCCGGGGGGAGTCAGAGACATAAGCTTCAGGGTTGAGGAAGGCCGGAGTCTGGCGATCATCGGCAGAAGCGGTTCCGGAAAGAGCAGTATTCTGTCTCTGCTGTCGAGATTTCACGATGTTGATTCCGGATGCATAAGAATAGGCGGAACGGATATCAGGGAGATGTCTGAAAAGTGTCTTATGGAAAAGGTGGGGATCGTTCTTCAGAAGACCTTTATGTTTGACGGAACCATCAGGGAAAACATTATGGCAGGTAAAACAGACGCCACCGATGAGGAAATTCTGAATGCTGCGAGACTGGCTCAGTGTGATGACATTCTCATGAAATACGGCCTTGATTATCACATAGGCAACAGCGGAGATGTTCTGTCAGGAGGTGAAAAACAGAGGCTTAACATTGCCAGGGCTATTCTTAAGAATTCTCCGGTACTGCTTCTTGATGAGGTGAGTTCAGCTCTTGATTCCGAAAACGAACTCAGGCTGAACAGGGCACTGAATGAACTGAAAAAGAACAGAACCATAATTATGGTGGCCCACAAGCTTAACAGCATTACCGATGCTGATGAAATCATAATGGTTGACGACGGGAGAATCGTCGCAAGGGGAACTCATCAGTCACTGCTCGGAAATTCCGCTGAATACCGTAAATTATGGGAACTTTATGAGAATGCTGACAGATGGAGTCTTAACAGCAGGGAGGATATGGCATGATTGAGGCTATACGCAATCTTACAGGTAACAGAAGCGGTCATTTTTTTAAATCCCTGGCGGCTACCTGCATCTGTGATCTGGCCAATTTCGGAGGCTTTTTCTTTGTCATCGGACTGCTGTATCTGCTGCTTGATCCGTATCTCGGAGGGGAGCGTACGTCCCAGGCGTATCTTTACATGATATGCGCAGGCGCGGTCCTGTACATGTTTTTCTGTTACTTTGCTTCCGTACCGGCATACAATGCCAATTACGTGGCCACCTACAACAATTCCACCAGGGGCCGGTTAAGGCTTGCCGAGCATATTCGCAGACTGTCACTCGGTACCCTTGATAATCTGAATCCCGCAAAAGTAAGCCACAGCATGATGAAGGATTTTTCGAATCTGGAAAATGCCAATTCACATATCATCCCTCAGCTGTTTTCATCACTTCTGATTACCGTGGCCGTTTTTACGGGGCTGTTCTTCTACAACAGCGGTCTTGCGGTAAGCTTCTTCTGCTGCATTCCTCTGGCTCTCGCGGTATTGTTTGCCGTCCGCTTTATAGGAGCCGGCCTCAGCAGAAAACAGATGAAGGCCTCCGTAGAAGCATCCTCAAGACTTACTGAATACATAGAGGGTATTACCACCATAAAAACCAATAACATGCAGGGAGATCGTTTCAGAAGATTTGAGGAGAGCCTGAATAATCTGCGAAAGGAAAGCATCAGACTTGAGGTTACCCTGATGCCTCTGGCTCTTACAGCCATGTCATGTGTCGGCGCCGGAATCGGCATCATGGTTATGTACGGTCAGTACAAAATGGTTCAGGGGGAAATCTCCATTATGGAATTTCTTATTCTGATGCTTGCCGCTTCACGCAGTATTGCTCCGTTCATAGCCTTCAGCATCAATTTCATGATGCTGCAGTATTTTTCCGAGTCCGGAAAAAACATAGCCGGACTGATGAACAGTCCCTGTCCCGAGGGATCTGTTACCGAACTTCCTTCAGGATGCGATCTCGTAATGAGAAACGTCAGCTTCTCCTACGATAAAAAACGTAAGATTCTGGATAACGTCAGCCTTGAACTCCGAAGCGGCAGCACGGTGGCGGTCGTCGGCCCGAGCGGATGCGGCAAATCGACGCTGGTAAAGCTTCTTGCGGGATTCTACAAACCTGATGAAGGCTGGGTTTTAATGGGTAACGCGGAGACAGGGGAGCTTACGGACATATCCCTGATTGAACCTGAATGTCTGATGCGCAGATACGCCATGGTTTTTCAGGACTCATACCTTTTTAAGGGAAGTGTTGCCGACAACATCCGTCTCGGAAAAAAAGACGCATCGGATGAGGAGATTCTAGAGGTGATGCGGAGAGCGGGGGTGGATTTTGCCATGCCTGATGACAGGGTGGAGGAAGCCGGCAGAAACTTCAGCGGCGGGGAACGTCAGAGGCTCTGCATTGCCAGATGCATGCTCAAGGATGCTCCGGTAATACTGCTTGATGAGATAACCTCAAGTCTGGATGTCTATAACTGCCATGCGATGCAGAAAGCCGTGGACAGACTGGCTGCGGGAAAAACGGCGGTTATTATTGCCCACAAACTGAAAAACATCGTCCACAGCGATCTTATCATCGTAATGGAGGAGGGCAGAATAGCCGGTATCGGAAAGCATGAACAGCTCATCAGGGACAATCCGGTATACAGAAGACTGTGGATACAGGGTAACAACGGTGAGCCGCCTAAAAATCAGACGGTATGAAAAATTGTCGCATGAATGATGTGAAGATGAAGTGTGATTCCTGTCTTAACTGACAAATTTTTTCATAAGTGAAACTACTGATTTATCTAATATTTCTTTTTATATAGAATTACGTTTATGTTAGCTATAGCTAACATAAATGTGTCTGTTATTTCAGTTAAGGCTTCCCCGGGAGGCCTTAACTTTTATGTTCTTTACACGGCGGTTTTTATCCGCAAATCAACGCTGTCAGTAAATCGGAGGTAGACATGGGGAACATCAAGGAAATCGTTGATATAAGTATTTTCGTGATACTGGGGCTTATGGGATTTCTGGCTCTGTGGTATTCAATTGAAAGATATATTTTTCTGAGCCGCTTCAGTCCGGAAGGATACGGCGGCAGACAGCAGATTGAGACCGCACTGACAAGAAACATGACAACCATATTCATTATCTATTCAAACGCTCCGTACGTCGGTCTGCTGGGAACGGTGCTGGGTATCATGATTACCTTTTATGAAATGGGACAGTCCGGAGGACTGAACGCAAAGGACATCATGGTGGGTATGTCTCTGGCTCTCAAGGCCACTGCACTTGGACTTGTGGTGGCGATACCGGCACTTATCGCTTATAACGGTCTGACAAGAAAAATCAGTGTAATCGCAGGCAATCTTCCGGAGCAGAAATAATCATGAAACTGATACCTTCAAGGGCTCCGCTCAACATAGTGCCGTTCATTGACATCATGCTGGTTCTGCTGTGCATGGTTCTGAGCGTATCCACCTTTATCGCCCAGGGGGAGATTAAGGTTAATCTGCCTCATGCCGAAACAGACGACAGAACGGCCGATTCGGAAAATAACGTTAAGCTGCTGGAAATAGGTGAAAACAACGATATTTACTTTGACGGCAGAAAGATCACAAGGGAAGAACTGAGTGTTTTTCTGAACGAACTCCACTCCGATGTCCATCTTGAGCTTCGCATAGACACAAAGGCGGATTTCGGTCTGTTTGTTATAGTGCTAGATAAGTTGAGAGATCTTCGTCATGAAAATTTCAGCATTGCCACCAAAAAGGCAGAATTATAATTCAGTGGCGTTCATCCTGGCTGCGTTTCTTTATATACCGCTGGTGTTCGGCGGAATAAGACTGGCAGGACATCTGAATTCAAAGACCGTCATGAATTCCGGGGAACAGGTGGTGAAAATCATGATGAAAACCCTGATGCCGCCTGCTCCCGTGCAGGAGGTTCCCGTGGCTGAGCCTGCCCCCGTCATTGAGGAGGTGCCGGTTCCGCCGGAACCGGAGATAAAAAAGCCGGAAAAGCGGGAGGCGCCTCCTCCTGTCAGCCCGAAAAAAGAGGTGAAAAAGCCAAAGCCGCTGAAGAAAAAGAAGTCAGAGCCGGTCAGACGGAATGAAAAAATAACACCTCCGGTCAGGGAGAATCCTGCTGCCGCGGTTCCTGCCGAAAAGGTTCGTGCGGAGGCCGTGCGGGGAACTCCGGTTCAGGCGGAAAAGCCGGTAACCATGGTATTCGGTAAAACCGATAACGAACTGATGGCTCAGATTGTAAAGAGTCTCAAGGCAGGTCTTTATTACCCGTCTCAGGCTAGGAGAAGGGGGATTCAGGGCGTGGTGCTTGTATCCTTCATTGTCGGAAAAAACGGTCAGACCAGAGATATCAGGGTTGTCAGGAGTTCATCCGGCGAGGAGATACTGGGGCAGGCCGCCATGGTTACGGTCAAAAACGCGTCCAGCAGATTTCCAAAAACCGAAAGGGATATAAAGGTTGTGGTGCCGATTGAATTCAGATTGAAATAAACAGAATAAAAATAAGGATGGAGAAAATGCGACTGGTTGACATTATCCTGAAGTTCAGAATACTGAGTATTATTCTCTCGCTTCTGCTGACCTTCGGAATAGGTCAGTTCATGCAGAAACTGAAGCAGGATAATTCATATGAGAGTTTTTTTGCCGAAGGTGATCCCGCGTATGTGGGACTGCAGAACTATTATGATACTTACGGCAATGATGATTTTATTTTTCTTATGGCGGACAGCCATGGAAAAATGGATGTCGGATTTCTGAAAAGGGTAGATTCCCTGGTGCACAGACTGGACAGAGAAGTCAGTTTCGTGGATCGGGTAACCTGGCTGGGAAATGCCGAATCCGTAAAATCTGTTAACGGATCCGACACCGTCAGTATTTCTCCCGTGCTGGAAGGATTTGATCTTTCCGACGGACAGATAGCCTCTGTTACAGCCGGGGCAGCAGCTGATCCTGCATACAGGAACAGACTCATAAGCGCGGATGGCGGTATTCTGGGAATAGTGGTCAGCTTTACGGAATATCCGGAAAGCGGAACCGGCAGTGTCAATGAATTCAGAAATCAGGCTCCCGCCAGAATTTATGAAATTCTTAAGGATTACCGTGATCTGGACGTGAGAGTAGTCGGAAGTCCCGTAGTCAGTTATTTCAATGACAGGGATATTCAGGAGGAAGGGCAGATCTGGGTACTCACAGGTCTGATTGGCATGCTTGTGATGCTCGCCGTTACGACCAGAAGCATAATAGGCACCCTGATTCCTCTGCTGACGGTTCTGCTGTCAGTCATTCTGACCATGGGACTTTATCAGATTTTCGGCTTCACTCTGAACATGCTGGCCATGATGATACCGATTCTTATTCTCTGTGTGGGTATAGGCGACTCCGTGCATCTCATAGCGGAATTCAGAAGTCTTTACGTGGAGGGAGTATCCAAAAAGGAGGCTCTGCACAGAACACTGAAGCTCATATCACTGCCGATGCTGCTGACAACGATTACGACCGCTCTCGGTTTTTCCTCCTTCGTTTTCACGGATCTGCTGCCGCTCAGGGAACTTGGCATTCAGGCAGCCATAGGTTCCGTCATTGCTCTCGGCATGACCTTCTTATTTGCGCTTCCGGTTTTAAGCTTTACCAGAGTCAGACCTCTTGCTTCCGGCGACGCGGGGAATAAGGAAAAAATCACAAGACGTTATGATGTTTTCGATCATCTTGTAAGACTGACAACCGTACCGGTTATTAAATATCCCGGAGTTATTATTATACTGGCTGCAGTCGCAGTGGCCGCGGCCTCATTCGGAGTCATGAATCTGAAAATCGAAACGGCGTTTATTCAGGATCTGCCGGTAACCGATCCTCTGCGTCAGGATTTTGATTATGTTGACGGCCGCATGGGCGGTTCCATGTCCGTGGAGCTGGTTGCCGATACCGGAAAGGAAAACGGTGTCAAGGATTTGAGGTTTATAAGGGATCTGGAAAAACTGCAGAATTATCTGGACGGACATCCTCTGGTGCTGCAGACTTCTTCGTTCCTTGACCAGATGAAACAGGTAAACAGAGCGATTCACGGGAACGATGACAGATTCTATGCCATACCCGAGAAGCAGGAATCAGTCGGTGATCTGCTCCTTCTTTATGAATCAGGCGGAGGAAAGGAATTTGATAAAACCGTAAGCTTTGCCTACGATTCCGCTCATATTCAGATTAGAACCAGATCCCTCAGTACCGGGGATGTCAGGATGCTTGAGAAAGACGTAAATGACTTCGTAAAGAGGGAGACTCCTTCTCTTAATATTGAATTTACGGGGGCTTCATGTCTTCTGACCTGGGTTGCGGATTATCTGTCCGAAAGTCAGCTGTACAGTTTCATATATGCCTTTCTGACCATTTTCGCGGTAATGACGCTGGTGTTCAGATCGGTAAAGCTCGGCCTTCTGTCCATGATTCCGAACGTGATCCCTGTGGTCATTACGCTCGGACTTGTCGGCATGACCGGTGCGAGAGTCAATATGGTACTGGTTATTCTTGCACCGATTATTCTGGGGGTATGCATAGATGACACCGTTCATTTCATTTCCCGCTACCGCTTCTTTTTCAGCAAATGCGGCAGTTACAGGAAGGCTTTTATCGAAACCTCACTCAGTATAGGCAGGGTTCTTGTTTTCACCACCATGATATCCGGAGTATGTCTGCTGAGTTTCATGAACAGTAAATTTGCCGGACCGTTCACGTTTGCCTGGAGTTCCTTCACGGCGTTTTTCGTGGCACTGGTATGTGATCTGATGATTACGCCTGCCATGATCATGGTGTTCAAACCGTTCGGAAAGGAAAAGTAGAATGGATGTCTTCGGTTATATTGATTTTGCGGAAGTTTAGGCGATGAGCCTTAATCCAGTTTACACCGGTAATTAAGTTGAACATTGGGAACGGGGATTTTCAACATCCGGTGGCGGTAAAAGAGACAGCCATAGTCAGAAAATTGATGAAGTAAACCGTGAGTGCCGGCGTTTTTCAGAGCCAAACGGTTTTTTGTCAGGTTCTCTGCTGAGAAAAATGATATTTCTAATGACGACTGAGCTTTATATGACATGGAACTTCTCCTGTGGCAGAGATACATATACAGGATGTATCTCTGCCACAAGAGAAGTTCCTTTTTTATTTGAAATTCAGCGGATAATCTGAACAGTTATCAATAATAAAAAGTAGATTCTGAATTACAGGTTTTCATAACCTCCCACAAGAATGTAAATATTCCTGTTAAGTGTTGCAACATCTATGCTGCACATACTTCGGAAAGTCACGGAGAAGCTGTCATCTGGTGAAAATTCTTCCGTAAAAAAGGACGAATTATGCACAAGGAATTCAAAATCATAGTCATTGTAGTGATAAGTGGACTTTATTCTTTCCGGACTGAAATCCCAAATTGTGTACATTGGTTTAATGACCGATGCAGTATTCTGTGGTGAGGTCATATCAATCTGCATGAGTTTTTTAGAATAGTAAATTCCCTGATCCGTAATATTATTTATAGAACCATATGATGCAGAACATTCATCAGGATCTGTATCATCGGCAGTTAGGACCAGTGAACTGAGGTTAAGAGATACTTCCTCTATTTCCACATTATTTTTGATTGCGGAATTGTCATCACCATTTACGAATGAATTAAAAATACAGGTCACGGTATGGCCGGAGTCTGAGGAACTGCAGGGTTCTGAGTTTGTGCTGATAAAGTCATCAGGTAGTTTTTCTCTTTTTTTGCACAGCGGATCACTGTTGCAGTTTAGAGCTTTTATGACTGCTTTACCTGCATTTGCGACACCAAAACCATAACGGTTGGAGAATCTTAATCCAGCTCCATTGCCGTACCATCCAAGATCTGCGGTATAACTATCTTTCAAACCTGATACGCCACTGACGGTAACCTTGTCATACTCAAGTGTGTTCCAGCCATCAGTTTGGTCGTTGTTTGCCGTTGTTGCCAGAATGTACCTGAGCTGAGGAACGGTAATGTCTGGTTTTGCCTGAATTATCAGTGATGCCACTCCGGTAATGGACGGAGTGGCTGCAGATGTACCATTCATACTTTGAGTGTAATATTTTCTTTTTTCACCAAGTTCCTTATTGTTTCTCCATGGAGTACCGTAATCCCAATCATCAAAACCTGACAGAGCTGAATGATAAAGACTGGAGACAATGGCGGCAGAAGACTCTGATGATGCGTAACCGAACTCACCGCCCATACCGCTTATCCAGATGAAAGATCCTGTTGACGAGTAACTCGATTTTATACCTAATGAATTTAAAGCCCCGGTATGTATGACATATCTTCCTCTATTAAAGGAAGATGTCTGATTATACTGACATTCTATCTTATATTTAACGCATTCAAGATCTGAGATGTAGTAAAGAGAATCAAATATATCCGGTTCGTCAAATTCATTTCCGGCTGCGCGTATAAACGGAATATTATTCTCAAAAAAGCTCTGATAAATTGCAGATATTTGAGGATCATATGCTTCTACGCTCTCATCATAACCGATACTGGCATTAAGTACCTGCATACCGTCATCACTGCATGCCGTAAAATCTGTTAAATCCATATTCAGTATGTCATATGATGTTATGGATGAATCGTATGCTATACCTCTTACTCCCTTGCCGTTATTGGATTCTGCTCCTATAATTCCGGATACGGCGGTACCATGCAGTATTGTGGAGTCGTATAATACTTCATCCTGTGTTACTCCGGTGTTGATATAAGATTTGCCTGAATCAGGAGTGTACATTTTATTAATGAGATCTTCGTGTTCAATGTCAGTAGGGGTGTCTATAATACCTACTTTTACGTTTTTCCCGGAGATAAGTTCTTTATTCTGATCACTGAGATGCCATGCATGAATAACATTTAGATCGATGCCGCTGACCGGAGAAAAATCAACATCAAAAGGATTTTGTCCTATATTTTTAATATGCCACTGATCCTTAAAAACAGGATCTCCGTTTGTGAGATCGTCAGCTCCAATCGTATATGTAATTATTTCAGTCTCTTCAGGATCTGTTGTTGACGTTATTGTTATTTCTTCAGTTATGTTGTAAAAATCATCAGAATTCTTCAATGTTTCTTCAGGAACATAGTAGTACAGGTGATTTTTGGGGGCTTCGGCTCCTGTATGCGGATGAGTAGAGGATACAATGCCGTATTTAGCCTGTATCTGATAATCATTGACATCGTCAGTACCTGAATTTAAAAGTACATAAGGTTTTCCGGAGAAAATATCTCCTTTTTCGATAATGCTGAAGATAATCCTGTCAGGATCTGGCGTTGGTTTCGGAGATGGTTCATGATTATCATTACTGCCTGAACTTCCTCCGCAGGCCGTTAGAGCCAGTGAAGAAAAAAACAGGGTGTAAAACAGTGCTGTATTGAAGGTTTTGTTTGATTTGTGTTTCATAAAGCGCCTTACAGTTTTTTTATTCTATAACCTTGACATACCGGTGCCATGCAGATCATGGCCGACATGGAAAAATTACTTAAGCTGAGGTTTATTTCCGTGATAAAACGATGGGGTGACCTTACGGATGCCGTCAGCGTTTTTTAGTTCTTTCTGCAGTGATTTCCACTGGTCATAATCAGTTATGGTAATTTCATACACATTAGTACTTAATGCTCTGGCATCAAGTCCTGAAGGAATGCAGTTCACGTTCTTTGCACACTGAACCAGAAGTTTATTTTTGATTATGTAGTTTGTGCCTGAAACATTTTTTACATAGGCAATATCTTCAGGATTTTTTTGTCCGGAAACGACTACCTTATCACCTAATGTGCCTATTTCATTTTCTTTTTTAACAATAATAAGTGATTTGGAATTTCTGGAAGGTGTAACGACCTTGAAATTACCGGTGATAATCGTGGTTCCGTCAGATGTTATTTCGTCTGCAAGGGCATGAATTCCTGCAAGGGAGGCCAATATTGACAGAAAGAGCAGAGATAATTTATTCATAATAAGTACCATGGAAATGTTTATGTTAAAGTCTGTGAAAAGAATCTGACGAATGAAGTCATGTTTTTTAATAATTTCATGCATTCATTATTCGCTTGTTCACTATTTACTTCTATATACTCTTATTGAGTATATTTTAGACATTATTGTTACGGAAAAAGACCATACAATGTCACAGTTCAGAAGTTTTTTTAGTTTTAGTCCTTAAGTGGAGAAACAGATGTAATAAAAGTTTCACAATTCTACGTACTATACCTTTAATTCTCAGTGTTTTGTAAAACTGTAACCTTTCTGGCTTTTCTGGGGTAATGGTGGGTAAAAATGCCATCAACCCCAGTGTTTATGCTGATCATGCACCTAGAGGTTTTCTGTTAGGAAGTGGAACCCTCAAATCCGAGCATACCAGATAGACCATATCGAGCATGTTTTGGATATTTCGAAAACCGTACGCCTTGCGGACGATCAGCTTGATTTTGTTATTAGTTGCCTCAATTCGTGCGTTGCTCATGCCGAGCCGTATTGCATTCAGTATGTGCTCCCTGTGACGCTTGAGCTTGAGGTATTGTTCCTTGAAAGCATCAATCCTACTGTGGCTTGCCCACCAGAGCCATCGTTTGAGGGCATCCCCTGCTTCGTCCGTATCCTTGATTTTCAGGAGAAGGCGAAGCATTTCCTTCATCCGGTAAGCTCGGTACAGGCGGTTATTGTTTTCAGCGATCATGGCTACCCGATTCTGCTGGTTCTCCGTCAGGTTTTCCGGAGCCTTGCCAAGAGCGTATGCAGAGTTTTTAATCTCGTCTGCTTTGGCTTTGGCAGCGTTCAGAATCGCTGTATTCGGATCTCCATCCTTGGGGCGTCCATTCTTGCGAGGATGCTCTTTGGATAACCTGGTAAACTCGGCACAGGCTTCACGCCATACTTCGCGGCGAACCTCGTTGAGAGCATCCATAGCCCACTGTACGACGTGGAACGGGGCAACACATCGTTCACAGTCTGGTGTGAACTCATTTACGCATTCCGTGATCCACTTTGCTCCATCTCCGGTAACGACCTTGATGGAGGAAAGCAGCTCCGGAGTCAGCTGCTTGTAGAACTGTGTCAGCACGCCTTTGCCGTGCCCCTGTGATGCCCAGACGACAGTGTTAGTATCACGGTTGACGATGACCGTAATGTATTTATGCCCCTTCTTGTAGCTGGTTTCGTCAATGCCGATGTTCACGAGGTTATCAAGTCTTCTGGAGCGTTCAGGTTCGATGTCGTTCTGAGTTCTGTTAACGCAGCGCCCGACCGTCAGATTAAAGTCACGGGTGAATCCGCTTCCCGGATATGCCCAGGGAACATAGGCTGTTACGACACCATGCTGAGGACACTCTATGCGATGTGTCCAACCTTCAACCTCTACAAGGGTAGCTCCGAAGTCAAGACTTCTTCAGGTGCGAGGGTGTTCGATCCTCTGATCATAACGAGGACATCGCCTGTGACAGAAAGGACAGTCATCCTGATGCCATTTATCAGTCCGTGCATGAATCCTGAGGTGACTTACACCATCCTGATCAAGGTAAAAGTTTGCATCTTCTATAACTGAGGCTTGACAGTGAGAAGTTTTTTACATAGTGTATTAGCAGAAAACATCTGTGGGTACCTCCGGTACTTTGTATGTTTAGTTTGGTCGCTAATACAATACAAAAACACAGATGGTTTTTCAATTATAAAAGTACATCAGAGGGCTGGTATATTACCCACCATTATGCCAGAAGCCTCACCTTTCTATACTAGGTGTTATTACGGCGTGCCCCCTTACCTTTGGCTTTCTGCCTTTTTTCTCCAGAAAAACTAATTTATAGAACCAACCTTAAATAAATCAAGGTAATCCTCAGGAGAATCCCATGTACATTAGGACAGATAGTCGTCTTCATAAAAATGAATCCGTTGATAGAAATCAGTAGTAGCTAAAGCTTTTGTAAATGAAATAAGCCATTACCAAAAAAGAAACCGCTGTCGTATTCTATGAAATAAGTTACTGACAGCGGTTGTTTTTCAGCCTTACGGATTCTGTGTCTTTACGGCAGCATCAGTCGTTTTGTACAGTGGTGACGGGCAGTGACAACCACTGATTTCAGAATTTCATGCTGATGTTTCAGCAGATAGAAATGGTTGCCGTTGAATCTTCTTGTTTCAAAATTTCTGCTGGTAACCTTTTTCCATCCTTCTGCCTTGGCAGGATTCATTTCACTGTCTCCGTCGGCATAGAAAGAAGACAGGGAGATTCTGAAAGGTTCCGAATCCGTATTCGGATGCCACTTTTCGATAAGTTCGTAGTCATTCCTGATTACCGGAAGAAACATTCCCGCAATTTCCCGATCCTGACAGATGCTGCTGTCGCCGTATACGCGTCTGACCTCGGAAAGAAGCTCTTCGTCACTGCATGTATGCCATGAGCTGTCTTCTTTCATTCCCGGGGCCTCACTTGCAGAAACAAACACGTGATAAGGTTCCTCAAGTCCACGTCTTCTGATTTCACGGCACAGTTCGTATGCCACATATCCTCCCATGCTGTGACCGAATATCATGTACGGCAGGCTGAGCAGACCTCCGCGACTGATGGAGTCGCATATGCCGCTTACAAGTTCAGGCATGCTGTTGACAAGAGGCTCGGCCATTCTGTCCTCATGGCCGGGATACTGAATCGCCGCCAGCTCGATGCTGGAGGGAAGCTCTCCCGCCCATTTACGGTAGAAGGATGCTCCTCCGCCGGCATGAGGCAGACATATGAGTCTTGACTGCGGATGTTCGGTATGGCGGTAGGTTCTCCACCATCTGGAAAATTCATCCGGGGAACCCTTTACCTCATGACAGGCCTTATTCATGCCTGTGCCCGCCGCTGTATTTTCTGTCATGTTCATAATCAGCTCCTGACGGCAAACGCTTCAACCAGCGGTTTAAAGTAATCCGGAGAAACGGTGAATGGTTTCAGATTCTTAAAACTCAGCAGTTTGGCGTTTTCATCACACATGTAGCTGTAGTGACCTCCGCTGCTCAGATCGTTTTTGAAGTAGAGACTGATGAAGCCGTTCACAAAACTGTCGCTGAGGTCGTTAAGCCAGCCTTTGAAATCCTGACTTTCAATGCCTGATCCGAGATTCTGCAGCCAGGAGTAGATTCTGCCTACTTCAATACTGCTGTCGGATACCAGATGGTAGTTAAGACTGCTTCCGTATCTGTGTACGGTTGCCAGACATACGCATTCCGCCACGTAGTCAACAGGAACGATGTTCACCTTGAGAGGTGATTCCGGATAACTGCCGGCGCTCAGACAGGCCTTGTAGAATTTAACGAAGGCGTCGTTGTTGATGAACGGATGGTCCGTACTGCTGTCCCAGGTGATGGAGCTCGGACGGAGAATGTTCACCGGGATGTTCTTTTTTCTGGCCTGATACAGGATGTTTTCAGCCATGATTTTGGACTGTTCATAGGTAAGATCCAGCTGTTTCCATCTGTGAATGTCCGTATTCTCGGGAATGACCGTGGACATGTCCGCGTTTTCCAGGCCGTAGTGAACGGCTATGGTTGATATGTAGTTGATCTGTTTTACTCTGGAGGTTGAGGCAAGTTCAACTATGCCGGCCACCCCCTGTACGTTGGTCGGGAATATGGCGCTTAACGGATCCATCAGGTTGATGATGGAGGCATTGTGAATGATGGTGTCGCATGTTGAGGCTATATACTGATAATCGTCGTCACTCAGTCCAAGTCTTTCCCTGTCCATGGCTCCGTGATAGATGCTTACCCTGTCTTCAAGATTGTCAGGAAGATACTGATTCTTGTCGGATGCGGCCTTGCGGAGGCGGGCATAACCTTCTTCAGGGGATTTGGCTCTTACCAGAAGGTGCATGGTGCAGTCTGTTTCCTTCAGCAGTCGTGAAAGAATGTAGATTCCCAGATATCCGGTTGAGCCGGTCATGAATACGTTGTGCGTACCGATATGCGGATCAAATTCACGGGCGGTTTTCAGATTGTGCATTGCCTTTTCCGCCATGTCGGTAAGACTGATGCTTTCAATCCATGCGGCCTGCTCAGCCTGGGTTCTGTTCATGCATTCAGCCATGTCGGCAAAGGTGCTGTGGTTGAATATGAGTTCCAGAGTGGCGGGATATCCGCGGCTCAGCAGTCTGCTCAGCAGGGTGATGGCGGAAAGTGATGAACCTCCGATATTGAAGAAGCTGTCCTGACGTGAAATACGGTCATGTTTCAGAATATCCTTCCATATTTCAAACAGATCCTGTTCAATTCTGGTATCGAGAGGTTTTTCGACGGCCTTTTCCTCCTTCTGCATGTCGGCAAAGCTGCGGATCAGGGTCTTGCGGTCGATTTTACCGTTGGCACTGAGCGGCAGTCTGTCGGTTATCCTGATGATTTCCGGTATCATGTAGGCAGGAAGTCTGTCGGAAACAGCCTTTCTTATTAATTCCGGAACGTCTTCGCCGATGTTCTTTACCCTGTCGTCAATGGTTACGGCTGCTCCGATGGTTGAATTTTCCTGAATCGGAACCGCAGCGGCGGTTTTTACGAAATCAATCTGTTCGATGGCCGCCTCTATTTCACTCAGTTCTATGCGGTAGCCGTTGATTTTTACCTGTCCGTCCTCACGTCCGAGGATTTCAATAAGACCTTCGGAGGTGTAAAAACCGATGTCTCCGGATTTGTAGAGCTTTCTTCCGGATACCGGATGAGTAATGAAGGCCCCGGCTGTTTTTTCCGGATCAGAGCAGTAACCGTCGGCAAGTCCGGCACCGGCAAGGTACATTTCTCCCGGAGTATATTCAGGGCACAGCTCAAGTCTGCTGTTGAGAATCAGAATTTCATGGTTTGCCAGAGGTTTTCCGTACGGTATTCTCTGTCTGTCCGCAAAGCTTTCGGTAACAGGGTACTCCACGCACCAGATTGATGTTTCGGTTGGACCTCCCATGCTGATGACGGATATGTCCGGACAGATTTTTCTGATTTCGTCAGGCAGGGTGGTCGGAATCTTGTCTCCTGACATGAATACGCTTCTGAGAGTTTTGAGCTTCGCCTTATCGTCCCATTCCATCCACTGGGTGAGCATCTGCATCTGAGCAGGTACGGTATTCAGTCTGGTTACGCCGTATCGGGCAATCAGACTGCACCAGCATTCAGGATCGGTTCTTTCATTTTCCTGCATCATGACGAGGGCTGCCCCGGCATGAGTCGTTCCGAAATTATCCCATACGGAGAGGTCAAAGCTGTAGCTTGCAAGTGACAGCATCCGGTCACTGCTGCCGATGTTATTGCGCAGAATAACTTCACTTACGGTGTTCCATGCTGCCCTGTGGCTTACCATTACCCCCTTCGGTCTGCCGGTGGTGCCTGAGGTGAAGATGATATAGGCAACCCTGCCGGTTTCATCATGAGATGAAGCGAGCTTCTCCGACATTTCCTTCAGAGCGGTCACGGTTCCGGCTGTACCGGTACCTGTCTGTCCGAGTACGTGGGTGATGTTTTCAGTGTGTTCTCCGTAAGACGTCCCCTCATGTGCGCCGTCGGTGATGAGAACTCTGATTCCGGCATCGGCTATGATAGACCTGATTCTGGATTCCGGCTGACCGGAGTCAATAGGCACGTATGCCGCACCGGCGAAGAGAACACCGAAGACGGAGGCAAACTGCAGGGCTGATTTCGGAAGCAGAATGGCTACGTTGTCGCCTTTTCCGACGCCTGCCGATTTAAGTCTGTCCGCAATGGCGAGGGCTTCACCTGCCAGCTGGATGTATGAAAGTTCGGCGTCAGCTGCATATACGGCAGGCGCATCCGGTGTCTTAAGGGCGTTGTTTACCAGCCCTTCGTGAAGAAAGAGGTTCTCATGTTCACGTTTAACGGAATTGATTTCCCTGATGCGTCCGAGCATGTCGTCAGGTAGGGTGACGGTGCTGTTACTGTCCCAGATCTGAGGTCTGTCGGTAAGATCGTCAAGAAGTTTCTGCATGGCTTCAAATGCCGCTTCAGGCAGGCCTTCAGGGAATACCCCGTTTCTTACGTCCCAGTCAAGCTGCAGTGTTCCGTAGCGTTCTGTAGTCTGACAGTCAAGCCACACCTGAGGTGTCTGGGTGATGCCGTAGTGCAGGGCGGCTCTGTTCATGAAGTCATTTTTCTCAAGGGCTTCGTTTTTTACTCCCAGGGTACTGGTGTAGACAACCGGAATCAGTATGTTCTGACCGTGTTCCCTGCTGAGTGCCCTGAGAACGTTTATGCCGGTAAAACCGGTATGCTCAAGGTCTTCCCAGAGACGGTTCTGAATCATCATTACCCTTTCGGCAAAGGAGCCGGTCTGACTTCCCCTGATGCCGAGAACGTTGACGTCAATGAAATCGCCTACAATGTTCTGAACACCTTCAGGACGGTTGAACAGCGTCAGATTGATGGTGAGATCCGGATTTCTTGACCAGCGGGCAAGAACTTCAGTGAAGGCCGCCAGGATAACGCTTGATATCGTGAGCTTTTTATCCATTGAAAGCTGTTTAAGCTTCTGCCACTTAAGGCTGTCCATGGCATAGTGGAAACGTCTTACGGATACATTGTCGCGGTTTCTTCCGCTTCCGGGAATTACCGGAAGTTCCGGCGGAAGAGGCATGGTTTTTACCTGCTCGGCCCAGTACTGTTCATCCCTTGTGTGCAGGGCTTCAAGGAAAGGATTGTTCTGTTCGGTTTTTCTGGCCACCATTACATCCCTGAAGGTGAAAGGCAGAGGAGGAAGTGTTTCCGCACCGTGGTCATAGGCCTGTCCCAGTTCGGCGAGCAGTATCTGGATGCTGGCGAAGTCGGCAATGATGAGATCAATGGAAAAAATCAGAATGGAGCGTTCCGGCATTCTGACAACCCTGACGTCAAAAAGAGGCCATTGTCCCGGATCGTAGACACGGTGATCCATTTCGGATCTGAGCTTAAGAAGAGCCGCTCCGGATTCTTCCCCGGTCATGGCACTGAAATCATGCAGCGGTACGTGCGGCAGAGTAACCTCCCTCAACACATGCTGGGTGCCGTTTGCTGAAATCACCGCACGAAGCATGTCGTGACGCATGATAAGGGCGTGCCATGCCTTTTCGAGACGATCCCTGTCCAGACTGTCTGTTCCCAGTTCAATGTAGCTGTGGCATCCCACACCGCCGTATTCATAGATATTGCTGCGTCCGAGAGAATATGCAAGCTGCAGATCCGTAAGCGGAAAATCGTCATAACGGTGGTTTTCATCATGGGTTACGGTTGTCAGGGAGTCAAGATAACTGATTACTGCCTGCCTGTTGTCGGCAATGGCCTTCCTGTCGTCAGCCGTCAGGGCTCCGGCAGGAGCCTTGAATTTCAGGTTGCCGTTTTCGGTCCACAGATGAATGTTTCGCGAAGCCATGTTTTTCATCAGGCTTATAATGCCTTGTCTGTTAAGTGTCATGTTACAGTGTTCCTTCTTCATATGAGTTGTCAGCAGCATCGCCGTGATCACGGAGACTGTTCTGTTCGATGTAGCTGCATATTGATGCTATTGTCGGTGTTGAAAACAGGGTTCTGAGAGGCAGCGGGGCGGAGGTTATGTTCTCCTGCTGCAGTGTCTGCACAAATCTTGTTGCCGTCAGACTGTCTCCTCCGGACATAAAGAAATCATCATTTCTTGAAATGTTTTCAAGTTTAAGAATCCTCTGCCAGATATTTGCAACCCGGTTTTCCAGTTCCCCTCTCGGTCTGTCCTCTTCTTTCATGGAAGTGTTCACGTTACTGAAGCTTCCGATGATGGCCTTGCGGTCAATTTTGCCGTTGGCGCTGACCGGAAGTGATTCATAGAATTCGAT
>LXOW01448540.1_pt1 | contig 22330 bp, 22 predicted proteins | sample 1368591 | NCBI WGS metagenome assembly LXOW01 (sample SAMN04884650, study PRJNA319009) | bovine gut metagenome | isolation source: Cow rumen | host: Bos taurus | place: Italy: Legnaro (PD) | collected 2014-07-09
AATCTTTGTCTTATCGAGTGGCCTGAGATGATTGAACCGCTACTGCCCGAGAGGTATATCCACGTGGAGATTCGGCAAGGTGAGACGGATGATTCGAGAATCGTGAATTGTCAAATAATGGGTTGATTGAAAACGCCGATTTGCAATGGGAATGACAGACGGAAACCACAACCCCTATTGCGGGCTCGACCTGCAAGCTCCCAATCGGGAAGGATTTGCCTTGATAGCTGAAGCCTCTCAGGTTTTCATTCTGACAGACGAAAAAGTTGCTCAGCTTTGGATGTCTGAGGTAAAAAGCTGGTTGGGTTGCAAAGATGCGGTTGAAATCATTATCAAGTCAGGCGAACAACACAAGAACCTGGGAACCGTTCAGCAGGTTTGGGAGATTTTGATGAAGCATCACGCCGACCGCAACACCTTATTAATAAATTTAGGCGGAGGGGTAATCGCCGACTTGGGAGGTTTCGCAGCCTCTACCTTCAAACGTGGCATTAAGTTCGTCAACATTCCGACGACCCTGCTTGCTATGGTGGATGCGGCGATAGGAGGGAAGACCGGCATCGATTTCGGAGGCTGCAAGAACCAAATAGGCACCTTTACCGAAGCGGAAGAGGTTCTTGTCAACCCTGTTTTTTTAAAGACTTTGCCGCGAAGGGAACTATTTTCTGGATTAACTGAGATGATAAAATATGGTTTTATCGTTAATCCAGGTTTATTGGACATCGATTTGGAGAACTATCAGCAATTCATCAAGCAAGCAGGCGACCTCAAACGAGAGATTGTGGTAATAGACCCAGAAGAGAAGGGCTTGAGGAAGATTCTGAACTTTGGTCACACGTTGGGTCACGCAATAGAGAGTTATTGCATGCCAACCGATGCTCCTCTCTTGCACGGCGAAGCGGTAGCTTTGGGAATTGGCGCCGCTTTGTGGTTGTCAGTAAAGCAATGCGGACTTGATGAAAAGGTTTTGCGAGACTATGAAAAACGCCTGCCGATGTTGCTAGAAGAAGCAACAACGAGACTAACTTGGGTTGACATGGAACCTATTATGAGCTATTTGGCTCACGACAAGAAAAACAAAGGAGAGAGGCCTCAATTCGTTCTGCTTGAGGCTGTTGGACGACCTTTGATAGATGTTGAAGTGAGTTCTGAGAATATCAAACAAGCGTTGGAATACATCGTTGGTATTACGAAATGAACACAGAAAACGTTACCGTCAAGCAGTCATTGCATTCTCTTCCAAACGATAAGGGTGCGGTTTTTTGTTCGGAAAAAGAAGGTTATTCCTCTTATATAAGGCAAACGAGCGGAAAGGAAGTGCATTTTGGCGAAATCACTTTGCCCTCAAGCAAAAGTGAGAGTAATCGAGCCTTGATGATTGCTGCCTATGGAGGCTTCGACTCAGATTTTCAGAGTCTTTCTGATTCAAGCGACACCCGTGTTTTGATGAATGCTTTGCGTGCTGTCCAACAAAAGGAATCGACAATTGACGTTGCCGATTGTGGCACAGCGGCTCGTTTCCTGACGACCTATTTGGCTTGCCACAAAGGCGATTGGTTCTTAACGGGAACGAAGCGTATGAAACAGCGTCCCATCAAGCCTTTGGTGAATGCTTTGAGGGAATTGGGTGCTGATATTCAACACGCTGAACTTGAGGGATTTTTGCCTTTGCATATCCATGGGAAGCCTGTCGAAGGAGGGAAGGTCGGCATTGATATGAGTCAAAGCAGTCAGTTCGCTTCCTCATTGCTTTTGGCAGCTCCGATGTGGACGAAAGGCCTTGAATTGGAACTGTTAGGCACGCTCAATTCATTTCCATATCTCAAGATGACTGTGGAAATGATGCGACATTTTGGGGCAAGAGTCGAATGCGAGGGGAGAATGGTTATGGTAGAGGCTCATCCTTATCGGTTCAAAAGATTTGAGGTTTCTTCTGATTGGACAGCGGCTTCCTATTGGTATGAAATGGCGGCGTTGAGCGAAGCGTGCATGATAAAACTGCGTGGTATAAATATAACTTCAACTATTCAGGGTGATGCAATCATTGCAGAGTGGATGCGCTCGTTTGGTGTTTGTACGACAGCGTGTGAAAATGGCATTGTTTTGACCAAAGTGCCTTTTGAACCAAAGCCTCTGTCTTTTGACTTTTCAAATAACCCCGACCTTTATCCAACGATTGCTGCCACTTGTGCTGGACTGGGATGTGAAGCCTGCTTCAAAGGGCTTGATAACATGCGTGTCAAAGAGTCGGATCGAGTCGAAGCGATGGAAATGGAATTAGGCAAAATGGCAAATCAACCTATTCGTTTCTCCGCTCACAACGACCATAGAATTGTTATGGCATTGGCTCCTCTTTCCTTACGTTTGGGCCCGGTCTCTTTCGACCATCCAGAAGTGGTTGAAAAGTCATATCCTTCCTATTGGGAAGATGTTGGTTTTTTGCCAATTCGTTGATATTTTTTCTTTGTCTCGAATTGTTTTGTATATTTGCACGATTTTTTGCGTGCAAAAATATGAAAGTTGAGTTGTTTGTTCCTTGCGTTATTGACCAGTTCTTTCCTGATGTGGCTATCAGCACAATGAAGGTGCTGCGTCGGGCAGGAGTAGATGTAGACTATAATCCTGATCAGACGTGTTGTGGGCGTTTTGCGTATAATGCTGGTTATATGGAAGAAGCACAGGTTTTGGGCGACAAATTCCTCAACGACTTTTCATGTGATGTGCCAGTGGTTTCACCTTCGGCGGCCTGCGTCTACTATATTCGCAAGCGTTATCCCCAATTGTTCTTCAATACTTCCAATCATTTGAATTTTAAGAAGTTGGTTGGAAACATCTTTGAGCTAACCGATTTTCTGGTCAACCAATTCCATTTTGATAACTTTGGTGCTGAGTTCCCGCATAAGGTGACTTTTCATGATAGTTGTAGCGCATTGCGAGGTATGGGTTTGGGCAAGGAGGCGCGTCAGTTACTATCGAAGGTGAGAGGATTGGAACTTGTCGAAATGAAACAAACCGACCTTTGCTGTGGGGCTGATTTCTCGCTACAATTGGATCACGAGCCTATTTCGGTAGGTATGGCTGCGCATAAGGTTAAGAACGCGCTAAACACAGGGGCTGAGTATATCGTTTCGACAGATATGACTTGTTTAATGCATCAAAATGCATACATTGAGAAAGAAAACCTCCCAATCAAAGTGGTGCACATCGCTGATGTGCTGGCATCAGGTTGGGAGTAACTAATTGAAACTTTGAAACTGAACAAATGGAAAAACAATACTTCGTACACGAAAGCAGCTATGTCGATGAAGGTGTGGCGATAGGAAAGGGAACCAAGATTTGGCATTTCTGTCATATCCAAAAAGGGGCCGTTATTGGTGAGAATTGCTCATTTGGTCAAAATGTCAACGTTGGAAACAATGTACGCATTGGTAATGGCGTACGAGTCCAGAACAACGTCTCGATTTACGAGGGTGTTGAGATTGAAGACAATGTATTTTGCGGTCCGAGTTGCGTTTTTACCAATGTGGTCACACCGAGGGCGCATTTCCCGGTTCATGGGATATATGCGAAGACTCGCATTTGCGAAGGAGCTTCTTTGGGTGCAAACAGTACTGTTGTTTGTGGGCATACTGTGGGTCGTTGTGCTCTTGTTGCCGCAGGTGCAGTGGTGACAAAAGACGTGAAACCTTACGCTTTGATGGCTGGTGTCCCAGCGCGTCAGATTGGATGGGTCTGCGAATGTGGTAAACGCTTGGACGATACCCTGCAATGTGAATGTGGTAGAAGATACGAACAAAAAGATGGAGAACTAAAGATATGCAATTCAGAGATTTGAAAGCCCAATATCTCGCTTTAAAGAACGAGATGGATAATGCCATTATGGAAGTTGTCGACTCTTCGGCATTTGTTATGGGACCTAAGATTAAGGAGATGGAACTGGCCTTTTCCGAATATGTTGGCGCGAAACATTGTGTGGCATGCAATAGCGGTACTGATGCTTTGTTGCTTGCTCTAAAGGCTTGGGATGTGAAACCTGGCGATGCAGTCTTTGTACCCAGTTTTACCTTTTTTGCCTCTGCCGAGGTGATTGCTATTCAAGGTGCGACGCCGGTTTTTGTTGATGTTAACGAGGATACATTCAATATTGATGCAGCGGACCTTGAACTTAAGATAGAACAAACTATGAAGGCTGGTAAGCTTACGCCTCGTGCCGTTATTGTCGTCGATTTGTTTGGCTTGCCCGCTGATTTCAAGGCTGTTCGCAAGGTGGCGGACAAATATGGATTGTATGTGCTTGAGGACGGTGCACAGGGCTTTGGCGGTCGTATAGGCGACAGGAAGGCTTGCTCATTTGGAGATATTTCCACGACCTCGTTCTTCCCGGCCAAACCTGTAGGTTGTTATGGTGATGGTGGAGCAGTGTTTACTGACAACGATGAATGGGCTGGATTNNAAGATACACAGCGAAGTTGAAAGGCGTTGTGAAAACCCCGGTTGTGCCAAAGGATTTCTATTCCAGTTGGGCACAATATACTTTGCAAGTGAAGGATAAGGAAGTCAGGAAAGGGCTGCAATCTGCATTAATGGAAGCGGGCATTCCTACTGCTGTTTATTATCCGATTCCTATGCATAGGCAAACTGCATTCAAGTCTCTGAACATGGGAGATAATCTTTGTCCTGTCGCCGACAGGTTGGCGGATACCGTTATCTCACTGCCCATTCATCCTTATCTCTCTGAACCTGATCAAGATTATATTTGTGAGAAAGTCGTCGGTTTCTTGACAGAATAATTCAAAGACGTTTTTATGCTAATAAATAGAATAGTAAGAGAAATAGTTGGCGTTGATGATTACCAGGAGCGGATGGAGTCGTTGGTTCAAGAAGAGACCAAGCACGCCCCTCGCTTTCTTTTAGAGGAAGCACCCGAGGAGATTCGTACTTTTCTCTATGAAGCAGAAAAGCCACGTGGTCCCGAACGTTCGAAATGGCTCAATGATTATGCTGCACAAACGTGGCAAGTCCCTGATGGAGAAGCTGAGATTTTGTTTGCGGAAGATCACATGAATTCGGTTCGTTACCTGAATCGTTATCTTCGAAAGGCAAATGCAAAGTTGAAGATGGATGGCTATTTTATTTGTGCTTTTGATACTTCTGGAAAGCGTAAGATAAAGATATTCAGTACTTATCCAAAGTTTATCGCCTATATTATATACTATCTTGATTTCTTTTGGAATAGGATGTGTCCTAAAATGTATTTGACACGCCGTTTCTATTTTTTCTGCACAAAAGGAGTGAGAAAGGTGTTTCCAAGGCCAGAGGTCTTAGGTAGGCTGTATTATACTGGTTTTGATGTGGTATGTGAGCGCTATATTCATGACCGTTTCTGTGTGATTGCGCAAAAAAAACGCCTTCCCAGTCCCAATAGGCATGTTTATGGTATGTTTATTAAGTTGCGTCGTGTTGGAAAGGGAGGCGAGATGTTCAATGTGTTCAAGTTTCGCACGATGTTTGCCTATTCAGAGTACTTGCAGTCTTACGTCTACGAGAATAACGAACTTGATATAGGCGGTAAGTTTAAGGACGATTATCGAATAACGGAATGGGGAAAACTGTTACGCAAGTGTTGGCTTGACGAGTTGCCCATGATTATCAATATCTTGAAGGGACAGATGAAATTGGTGGGTGTGCGTCCCCTGAGTAAACAGTATTACGATCTCTACTCTCCTGAAATACAACAGCTTCGAATTAAGACAAAACCAGGTTTGTTGCCTCCGTTTTATGTGGATATGCCTGAGACACTGGAAGAGATTCAAAAAAGCGAAAAGCGGTATCTTGACGCCTATTTGGAACATCCTTTTAAAACCGATTGGAAGTATTTTTGGGCAATTGTCAGAAACATCGTTTTTAAAAACAAAAGGTCAAAATAGTTTAAAAAATAGGAAGTTTTGAGACTTTCGTATTGAAAAAACTACTATTTTTGCATTTTAATATCAAGGGTTGGCTTTTTGCCAAATAAGTCTTGCCGTTTGTTTTTATTGGAGTTTGTAATCCAATGAAAATTAGGGATTTATTGGTTCTTATATGTGAGCCAAAATAGCGGAGCTTTATAGTTTTTGGTTGTTATATGTCGCAAGTAAGCAAAGATAATGAACAGATTTTTATGTTGGCTGTGTTGGCGATAGGTATCTTGATTTTCAATAAGGTTCAGAAGAGCTTTATGGATACGGTTTGATAGAGACTCGAATAATGGGCGAAAAGATAGATTTTGTTATTACATGGGTCGATGGTAGTCAGCTTGAATGGCTTGCGGAAAAGCACAAATGGGAAACCGTTGAGCGAAGTGCTGAGACTATGGGAGATGCCAACGCTGATTGCCGTTATCGCGACAATGGATGGCTGAGATATTGGTTTAGAAGTGTTGAAGAGTTTGCTCCTTGGGTGAACATGATTCATTTCGTGACTTGCGGACAGAAACCAGACTGGCTGAATGAAAATCATCCCCAACTGCATCTGGTAAACCATGAAGATTTTATTCCTGCGGCCTATCTCCCGACCTTTAGTTCTAGGACGATTGAGCTGAATAGTCATAGGATAGCAGAATTGTCTGAACAATTTGTCATGTTTAATGATGATATGTTCCTGCTTCGGCCAGTAACGCCCGAGTATTTTTTTAAGAAGGGGGATCCTGTCTTGATAAGCAATCTTAGATACCCTGATAACATTGGATACAGTAATTTGGGCAGGGTGGTCTATAATGATTATTCCGTTATCAATAGTTCATTTGACATAGGCAAGTCAATATGGGCTAACCGTAACAAATGGTTTAATGTTTCTGCACTTGGGTGCAAAAGAGCGTTGAGAAACCTGAGCTGTTTTGTTGCCAATCGAACACTTCCTGTCGGTTATTATGGCCATTTGGCATTGCCCCACCTTAAATCGACATTTGAAGAGGTCTGGGAATTGTGTGCAGGTTTAATGGATGATACGTGCCGTCATAAGTTCCGTGTTGATAATCAACTGAATCAGTTTCTACTAAGTGCGTGGAATCAGGCAAAAGGCAGATTTTATCCTACTTATGCTGAAAGGGTAGGAAGATGTGTCAATATAGAATTGAGGAAAGAGAGGATGGTGTGTGATGCCATCCGGGGACAAGTGTTCCCTCAGCTATGCATCAATGATTCGGAACACAATACACATGCAGAACAATGTATGACTGCCATCGCAGAAGCATTTGATGCGTTATTGCCGTCCAAATCCGGTTTTGAAAAATAATAGCGTGGGCCTGAGTCTGATGGTACTTCCGTATTTGAAATGCTGACTTGTGATGAAGTCTATAAAAATCATAGTCTGTTGCCATAAAAGAGGTATAATGGCGTTGCAAGAGCCTTATATGCCAGTTCATGTTGGTCAATCTTTGTCGGATGTGGTGTTGGGCGTTCAGTCAGACGCAGAAGGCGACAACATCTCTTCAAAGAATCACAGTTATTGTGAGCTGACTGGGATGTATTGGGCATGGAAGAACCTAAAAGGGGTTGATATTATTGGCTTGTGCCACTATCGCCGTTATTTGGATTTACACAACCAATGTGATAAGGTATACCCTGAGACGGTTTTTCCGACGGATCGGTTTGATAATGTTGATTTAAGTATACCATCCGAGGCAATAAATGTGTTACATGATGGCAGCGCCTATGTCGCCAAACCTCGTTATTACCGTTCGTCCGTCTATTTGGATTATTGTAAGGAACATGTTTCCGATGATATACGCTTATTGGAAAACTATATCATGACCACACAGACGGAGGATATCAAAAAGGCTTGGTTTGAAACAATGCATTGTAGCTGCCAGTTGCGTCATTATAACATGTTCATTATGACTTGGCGCGATTTCGATGCTTACTGTTCTTGGCTTTTCACTATTTTGTTGGAGATGGAGCGTAGTATAGACATTAGTCATTATTCACCCGTCCAAAGACGAGTCTTCGGCTATATGGCAGAACGGTTGATGAATGTTTGGCTGCGTGCCAATCGTTTTCGATTGTATGAGAAGCCTGTGATATGGTTCAATGACTATCCGAGTCAAGTTTCTCGTAGTCATATTAAATACCAGATTAATTTGTTGCGTTGCAAAACTGCACTTGCTGTTACTCGAGGTGAATATAAAAACTATAAGAAATCGTGGCAATGAGCCGAAAATTGATTTCAGTCATCATTCCTTCATACAATCGTGCTGACACTGTGGGACAGACGATAGATAGTATCATTTCGCAAGTGGTTGATGCGGATGTGGAAGTTGTTGTAGGTGATGATTGCTCTACAGACAATGTCCGAGAGGTGTTGGAGCAGTATCAGAAGAAATACCCGGATGTTATCCGATTGTTCTTTCGCGAACAGAATATGGGTTTGGGCGCCAATTGGGCACAATGTGTTAAGGACTGTCGAGGGGATTATATATGCAATTGTGACAATGACGATTATTGGCACAATCCTCAGAAGCTCCAGTTGCAGCTTGATTATATGGAATCTCATCCCAGTTGTAACATATGTATTACTGATCATCGTACCNNTCAGCAATATATGTGGAATAGTTGGAATTTTTGTAATGCAACGATAATGTACCGCGCGGATTTCATGAAAACCCACTTGGATTTGGATGAGTTCATTCGGCGTCGCTTATCATTGCAGGACTGGCCTGCTTTGGTAATCTTGACAGCGTATACTGATGTTGATGTGCTACCTGTTTCAACAGCTACATTTTGCATTGAAACAGTTAGCATCACTCGCCCCGATTCAGTGGAACATCTTGCTAAACGCTATAGGGATGACAAGGAGGTGTATCGCTACCTGTGCGAACTGTTTCCAGATAAGTTCCCTTATGATGAGACTCATTGGAATCGATATGTTAATAGCCGACTGCTGTCGAAGGCTTTTGATTTGGGGCAGTATAGCCTTGCCAAACAATACAGTCGGGACTGTGAAAATGTTGAACCCCTTAAGCGTCTTTTTTTACAAAACCAACTGCTATTTGAAATGTATGTTTGGTTGCGGAAGGTATTGACGAGGCGTATTCTATGATTATTATTGTTCAGGGAAGTTTATGCTGTTACTATCATTTCGTATCTAAGGAATCTATCGGAACAGAGGGATGGTGCTAATGCGATGTGGTAGTATACAATTAAAGCAGCAATGTGTTGAAAAACAAAGAAGTTTATATCAATGAAGCAACAATCCAACCAACAGGAATGGACAACGGTCATCAAGCCGCGTAATGGGCTTTTTGAAGTGAACTTGAAAGAGATATGGGACTATCGCGACCTGTTGACGCTTTTTGTGAAGCGGAGGATTACGGTGACCTATAAACAGACCATTTTGGGCCCCTTGTGGTGGTTTATCCAGCCGGCATTCACTGTCATCATGTATATGGTGGTGTTTGGTGGCATTGCTGGTATTCCCACCGATGGCATTCCGCAACCTCTGTTCTATTTGGGCGGCGTGGCCATGTGGGGTTACTTTTCCGACTGCCTCGGGAATGCGTCGAACACTTTTGTTTCTAATGCGGGCATCTTCGGCAAGGTTTATTTCCCCCGGCTGATTATGCCAATATCCAACGTCATCAGTAATTTGGTGCGTTTTGGCGTCCAATTGAGCTTGTTTGTTCTAGTCTACCTCTATTACGCTTTCGTCGGACAGGCTCCATGCCCCAATAGGTACCTGCTGCTTTTCCCACTTTTGGTGGTAATGATTGCGGGACTGGCATTGGGTTTCGGAATAATCGTATCATCCATGACGACAAAATACCGGGACTTGCAGATTCTGTTCTCCTTCTTTGTGACGTTGTGGATGTATGCTACGCCTATTGTTTATCCTTTGAGCCAAGTGGCGGGCAAGCAGGTGATGGGCTATGACCTTTTCACCTTAATGCGCCTTAATCCAGTGACACCCGTCATTGAGACCTTCAAGTACGGAGCCTTGGGAGCAGGCCAATTCATTGGATGGGGATGGCTGTCCTATAGCTTTGGTTTCATGCTGCTTGTGTTAGCCCTTGGTGTTCTGGTCTTCAACAAAGTGGAGAAGAGTTTCATGGACACAGTTTAGGTTGAATTGAAGATTGATTTTGAAATTGTTATGCCGACAGCCATAGAATTCAACAATATCAGTAAGTTATACCGACTGGGCTTGGTCTCCAGCGGCACATTGAGCAACGACCTCAAACGGTGGTGGCAAATGAACATCTTGGGGAAGGAAGACCCTTTCCTCAAGGTGGGCTCGGTGAACGACCGTTCTAAGGCTGCCGACAGCGAGTATGTTTGGGCCTTGAAAGATATCGACTTCAAGGTTGAACAAGGTGATGTGGTGGGCATCATCGGTAAGAATGGTGCTGGCAAGAGTACCTTGCTGAAGTTGCTTTCCAAAGTGACGTCACCGACTACTGGTAGCATCAAAGCCAAAGGACGTATTGCCAGTTTGCTTGAGGTAGGTACGGGTTTCCATGGAGAATTGACAGGACGGGAGAATATTTATATGAACGGTACCATTTTGGGCATGTCAAAGCAAGAAATTAACCGCAAGATGGATGAGATAATTGGTTTTTCAGGTTGTGAGCGATACATTGACACCCCGGTAAAACGCTATAGCTCAGGTATGACGGTGCGTCTCGGCTTTGCAGTAGCTGCCCATCTCGATCCAGAGATTCTGGTGGTGGATGAAGTCCTTGCCGTCGGTGATGCCGAATTTCAAAAGAAAGCTATTGGCAAGATGCAGGATGTGAGTAGGGGAGAAGGGCGAACGGTGTTGTTTGTGAGCCATAATATGACTTCTGTGAAGAGTCTTTGTCATAATGGTGTTGTCCTTAATAATGGAATGATTGCTTTCAACGGGAATATCAATGATGTAATAGACTATTATCTTAATGGACAAGATGAACGTTCAGAGATTAAACTATCTGAAATCAAAGACAGACAAGGAAACCGAAGTATCTTTTTTGAAGACATAAAATGTTATGACAGTGATGGTCGCCAGCGAGATACATTCCGTATTGGAGAAGCCATTACTATCGAGTTGGCGATTACCACTGATGGCAGATTTGCAAGATGTCAAAAAAGCCGAGTGGATATTGGTATTAACAACAATCTGGGAGAACGTATCGCATGGTTAAGCACCTTTATCTTTTCGGACAAAGCTAACATTCATAATGGTACAATAAAGTTCCATATTCCACATATCAACCTTCAACAAGGGACATATAACATCAATCTCTATTCTACTGTGGATGATAATGTCGCCGACTGGATACAGAATGTAGCCAAATTGCAGATAGAACCTTTCGACTATTACCATACAGGGAGAGATATTCCTGCTAACCAAGGACAGTTTATCATAGATTATAGCATACAATGAATATAAGAAGATATTTATCGCACATTACGCAATACGACAAAACTGTAGAGCGCTTAAGAAATCTTTCTGAGAAAGCAGACGTTATTATGTCTCAACAACAGGAACTCATTATGGCACATAAATACCATGATACCGTTACTGACTATGAGTGGCTGAAGTACAAAGGAATCTCTCCAGGAGGGTGGGCGGTCGACTATGCTTTTTGTTACACACTTGCACGGATACTAAATTCTATGCGTCCCGAAAACATTCTTGAGTGCGGGCTTGGACAAAGTTCACGTTTGCTCCATCAATATGCAACTTACTACGGTGTACAAGCTGTAACCTGTGAACACGACGAAGAATGGGTGTCCTTCTTCAAGAAAGAAATTGGAGGGAAATATTCAATAAATATCCAAAAACTTGAACTTGAACAGCAAGATTACAAAGGGCAAAAGACGTTGACATACAAAGGTATAGCGGATGTCTTTCGCGATATGTCATTTGACCTAATTATAATTGATGGCCCATTTGGATCTCCACATTATTCTAGGTCTCAGGCAATTGAATTGTGCAATAATAACCTTAGAGAACGTTTTTGCATAGTCATTGATGACACTGAAAGAGTAGGGGAACGAGAAACTATTGAGGAAATAAAAGTAATACTCAAAAAAAATAGTGTTGACTTTGCAATGGCAAGCTATTCTTCAGTAAAAGCCCATACTCTGATTTGCTCAAAAGATTTAGCGTTCTTGACTTCATTGTAATTCAACAATTCACCCAATTTTGGTTTTGTTTTCAAGCTCATACAAGGCAAGCCTATAAAAAAAACAATACATTTATGGATTTTGCACCGATAGTTCTATTTGTATACAACCGTCCATGGCACACACACCAAACGGTGGAGGCTCTGCAAAAGTGTGAACTTGCAGCAGAGAGTGATCTCTACATCTTTGCTGACGGACCAAAAGAGGGCGCATCAGACGAGACTCAACAAAAGATTGCTGAGATACGGCAGTATATCCATACTGTTGACGGGTTCAAAAGCATTCATATTCAAGAAAGCCCTACAAACAAAGGTTTAGCAAACTCTGTTGTTCAAGGCGTTAGCAAAGTAGTTGAGAAGCACGGAAAGGTGATTGTTGTGGAAGATGATATCGTTGTGTCTCCAGGATTCTTGAAATTCATGAATGATGCATTGGAGACATATCAAGATGAACCAAAAGTAATGCATGTTTCTGGTTATATGTATCCTCTAAAACATAATCGTCTTCCAGACACGTTCTTTTATCCAGCTGCATCATGTTGGGGGTGGGCCACATGGGATAGAGCTTGGAAGCAATTTTGCTCAGATGCCAAATACTTATATGACCAACTGAAGGAGAACAATCTTATAGACATACTTAACATCAATTCGATCCATGGTTTTGAAAACCAATTAAAAGAGAATATTGACGGAACTCTAAACACATGGTTTATTAAATGGAATGCTTCTGTAGTATTACAAGGAGGATATTCCTTATACCCCAAGGTGTCTTTTGTGCAAAATATTGGTTTTGACAACAGCGGAGAACACTGCGAAACAAGTAGCCTGTTTTACTGCCCCAAACTGTCGTCTTCAATACATGTTCACAAGCAGGCAATTGTGTTCAACCAAGAGGCTATTAAGTGTTTGAGAAATTATTACAATCAATGTGGAGACGAGAAATCACTTTCACGAATGTCCAAAGCATTGTTAAGGAAAACAAAAAGCGCAAGTAAACCATTACGTCAATTTGTTAAGAAGGTTGTCAGAAAAATTGTTGCTAAATCATTACCGGAAATCCATTATCTTGATTATTTACACAATCAAGGCAACGAATACAATCTGATTAGCTGGATTGACGATTCAGTAATTAGTGACAAATCCAAGTTATACCCCCTTTACCACATTTCCAATTCCAAAATTGGAGATTATACTTATATTGCGCAGAATTCCTTTATTTCAATGACAAAAATTGGAAAATTCTGTTCGATTGGTCCAAATTTGGTGTGTGGTTGGGGTATTCATCCAACAAATGGAATAAGCACCTCTCCAATGTTTTATTCAACGATGAAGCAGAATGGAATGACCTTGTCGGCTGTTGATAAGATTGAAGAAAAAAAAACCATTACTATTGGTAATGATGTCTTTATCGGAGCTAATGTGACGATTCTTGATGGTGTGACCATTGGCGATGGCGCTGTGATTGGTGCTGGTGCGGTGGTGTCAAAAGACATTCCTCCGTATGCAATTGCAATTGGTTGCCCGATAAAAGTAATTCGATACAGGTTTGAGGAAGGTCAAATTGAAACGTTGAAACGAATTGAGTGGTGGAATTTTCCGGAAGAAAAACTGAAAAATGTTGAAAAGTACTTCTTTGATGTAAATGCTTTTCTAGAACTTGAAAGAAATCATGGATAAAACAAGTTGTTGGGAGAGAATTGTTGGGTTGAGAAAATGAAACTGTCCATAATAGTTCCAACATATAATTGCGAAAAGACTATCTGCCGTTGTATTGATAGCATAGTTGACCAATCATTTAAAGATTGGGAGTTACTGGTGATGGATGGTGAGAGCAAGGATGGCACACCGGGCATAGTTCGGCAGTACTCGTTGCAGGATGGTCGTGTTCGGGTTTTTTCTGAGCCTGACAAGGGAATCTATGATGCGATGAATAAGGGCATAGATAGGGCTCAAGGTGAATGGCTTTACTTTATGGGTGGTGACGACTTTTTATATAATTCACATTCCTTAGAAGGAATATTTAGCAACAAAGTGGACGAATATGATGTGGTATATGGCACCGTATATGCTCCGCATTGGGAGGACCGGTATAAAGGGGAGTGGAAGATTGAAAACTATATGGACAATCGTTGCCATCAAGCTATTTTTTATAAGCGGTCTTTTTTTGGTAAGAATGTGCGATACGATACTCGCTATAAAGTGTGTGCGGATAGTGCAATCAACATGAGGTGGTTCTTGTCGCCTAAATATTCAAGCCATTATTATCCAGTAGTTGTTGCCAACTATTCTGATGGTGGGTATAGCAGTCATACGATCGATTATGTATATAACAAGGATCAAGCGGGTATAATACTTAAATATGGACACCGGGTTTTACCCATCGCAGAGAAGAAAAAGATGGCCTGGTGGTATATGAATGCAAATCAAGAGAAAAAACTAAACAATCTTATACTGAGATTGTATGTTGTATATCTTCGCCTAAAGGCGAAATGTAACATATAAGATACATGTGATGGAATACGCAGTTACAATAACCTCTACAACATATAATTTGGAGAAGTATATCGCTCAAGCTATTGACAGTTGGCTGATGCAGAAGACGACTTTTCCTGTTGAGATTTTGATTTCGGACGATGGAAGTACGGATGGAACCATAGCCATCATTGAGTCCTATATGGCCGAGCATCCCAATATCCGATTGATAAAAAACAATCATATGGGTATGATGCCCAATTTTATTAAATCGATAGAGGAGTGTACGGGAAAATATATCGCGCTTTGCGATGGTGATGATTATTGGATAGATGCGTATAAATTGCAGAAGCAGTATGATTTTATGGAAGCTCATCCAGACTTCTCTGCGTGTTTTACCAATTCATGGGTCGTGAACGATAAAACAGGAGAGCGTAAGGTGGCTAAAACACAATTGTGGGATACGGCAGATGGCGCGGGCTTGCTGGCTCATCGAGATAATGACAACGTGCAGATGTCCCCAGGACATACATCATCCTATTTCTTTCGCAATGGGTTGGTGAAAAAATACCCAGAGTGGATGTACGGTAATGTAATGACGGATTTTCCGTTGTATATGATTATCTCTCAGTATGGAAAGGCAAAATTCATCAACGAAATGTGCACTGTATATCGTGCAGCCCGGGCAGATAGTGACTCCAATTTAAACTGGTCCTATGAGAAGTCATGGCGACAACGCATCAATGCGTATCAGTGCGTGAATCGCGAACTGAACTATAAATATAAAAAAATCATCAATCCCATTATCGCCTCCTATTATTTTAGTCTTTGCAAATTGCTGTGGAAAACAGGAAATAAGAGACAGTCTCTACAATGTGGTATGCAATCTTTTTTCATGGATTGGCGTAGTATGATGAGGTGGATAATACAAAAGTTCTTGAAAGAATGAAACTACTAATCATTGGCGGCGGCGCCATAGCCGATTGCAATCATATTCCGACAGCGAAAACGCTGTTGGGCGTAGAGGATATTGTATTGGCTGAACCAAACGTAGCTCAAGCTGAAAAGCTGAAACGCAACCATGGTTTGCTACATGTTGTCAGTGACTATCACGAGGCTTTAGCGGGTGTGGATGCTTGTATTATATGCACACCGCCGCATATCCATAATGTAATACTGAAGGATTGTATTGCTTCTCATAAGCATGTGCTTTGTGAGAAGCCTTTGTCACCTTCAAGCGAGGAGACGAAGGCAATTCTTGCTGCTGCCCCTGCCGATTTGGTGATGGGGATGTGTCACAGCTATCGCTTTTTCCCTACCCGGCAAGAGGCACGAAAGCTGATTCTTGACGGGTTTTTCGGGAAGTCAGTCAGTGTCACAATAAACGAAGGCCTTCCATCCAACTGGCCTACCGTTTCTGGATATTGCTTTAAGAAAGATCTTGTCTCTGGCGGAGCCTTGTACGACAACGGCATTCATTCATTGGACTTTCTGTTGTGGTGTCTCGGCAAGCCCGACAAGATAGTTTACGAGGATGATGCAGCTGGTGGGTTGGAAAGTAATCTGACCATCAATATGCAGTTTGGGGAAGCCAAGGCTTTCTTCAAATTGAGCCGTACGAGAGAGCTTTCCAACACCATCATGATTGAAGGCAACGGGCATAAAGCCGTCCTTGGGGTGTTCGATTCGAAGAAAATGATGCTGGATGGCAAAGAAAGTGTGTTTGAGGAGGATGGCAAGTCGCAATTGGAGAATTTCCTAGATGCAGTGGCGGAAAAATGCCAATTGGTGTGCCCGATTGCAGATGGATTGGCCGTGATGGAGACGTTGGAAAGCTGTTATGCACAGAAAAAGCCCACAACTTATGAGAAACATCCAATAGGCGGTTTTGAAGGGAAAACGGTTTTTGTTACAGGTGGCACTGGGTTTATTGGAAGTCAGTTGGTCGAACAATTGGTGCTGCATGAGAATGCTAAGGTGCGTGTGCTGGTACACACTTGGGGCAAGGCCGCATACGTCAGCCGCTTTGATGTGGACTTCGTTCAAGCGGATATCCTTGATGCGGATGCTATGGCTAAAGCCATGAAAGACTGCGACTATGTTTTCCATTTGGCTATTGTAGGCGGGGCTGAAACCAATGTCAAAGCTACTGAATCCATCCTTACTGCCGCGAAAAGAACTGGTATCAAATATGTGGTGCAGATGAGCAGTGTAGTGGTACATGGTAAGACGGTGCCGCCCGATTTAACCGCAGATTCGCCGCTGATACCTTATAATGATGCATACGCACAGAGCAAGTTGCAGTCCGAGAAACGTTTTTGGGAGTTATTGGACGAGTATGGATTACACGGCTCAATCATTCGCCCGACATACGTTTGGGGACCATATTCTATGTGGTATACCATCTATATTGTTGATCTGATGCGAAAAGGTGAGTTCAGTTGGGTGGACAATGGAAACGGCATCTGCAATGCCGTATATGTTGGCAATGTCGTTGACATTTGTCTGCATTGTTGCATAAATCCAAACGCTGATTATCAAGCATTTATCGCCACTGATGGAGAACAAATGAATTGGCGTGAGTTTTATGGTCACTATTTGAAAGTGATAGGGAAGGAGCCAAAGGATTTCCCCTCCGTGCCGCTTAAAGACGGTGCTTTCAGGAAAATGCGCTTGAATATAAAGAATGTTTTATGGAAATGGATGGTGGTCTTGATGAACAAATACGAAGCATTGGCGCAGACTTCGCCCACATTGGCACTGTGGATATATAAAGCCCCACGTAAAGTATTGCGTTTGACGCGTAAGTTGGTGATGTATCACCTGCCGGAGAAGGAAGCTACAGAAGTGGCCATCTATAGTCAATATTCACCTATCAATGTGAAAAAAAACAGGGAAGTGTTAGGCTTCCAACCGCGCTATTCTGTTGAAAAGGGAATGAAGGTTACTTGTGATTGGCTGAAGTGGAGTGATCTGAATCATGAATGAGACGAGAATAAATATTGTTTGCGCCACTGACGACAAATATGTTCCGTATTGTGGTGTGATGTTAACTTCCCTCTTTGAGAATAACAAGGATGGTAATGTAGACGTATATATCATGATAGATAAGCCGCTTCAAGAACGGAATCGGGAAAAGTTTGCAGAATTGGCAAACAGATATGGTACTAACATTTCATACTGTGTTGTCGACAAACAGTTTTTAGAGAATTTTCCCTTGAAAGGTGATGGCGTTGATCATTGGTCGATTGTGACATACTATAGACTCTATGCCGCAGAATTGTTGCCAGAAACCGTTGACAAGGTTTTATATTTGGATTGTGATATCATCGTTGACGACTCCTTGAGAGAGTTGTTCGATATGGATTGGGATGGCATAGCGGCGGGTGTGGTTCCTGATATGTGTACGGNNATGTGTACGGAATGGACTGGGTATTATGAAAGGTTAGGATACGATAGGTCGAAAGGTTATTTCAACGCAGGTGTCATGCTGATGAATCTTGACTATTGGAGAAAGCATGGCACAGGACAACAATGTCTGGATTGGTTGGCCGATAATTATGACAAAGTTTTCAATAATGACCAGGATGTATTGAACGTGGTTTTGGCGGACAAGAAAAAGACCCTGCCCGTAACTTATAACTATCAAATCCAATTGCGGATGCCATATTTTTTCAATACGTTCTCAAAGGGTTTAAAGGAGGAAGTGTTGAAAACCAAGCATCCTGTAATCATTCATTATGCGGCTGAGCTGAAACCTTGGATGGCGTATTACTATTCCTATCCGTTCAATGATGTTTGGCATAAGTATAAGAAGATGTCGCTATGGAAAAGCATGTCTGATGCACTTCCAGCACAACGGAAACCCATAGCTTTTGTGAGACGTTATATACTTTGGCCGTTAGGGATTAAACTCAAAAAACCTAACTTTGTTAATGAATAAGAAATCGTGGAAAGCAAACGATTGTCTATAATCATACCCTTCTACAACGTAGAACAGTACATTGCCGAATGCTTGGATAGTGTGTTCCAACAGGATATTCCAGCAGAGGAATATGAGGTGGTGTGTGTGAATGACGGTTCGACAGACCGCTCCCGTGATATTGTGTTGGAATACCAAGCAAGACATGAAAACCTTGTCTTGGTTGAGCATGAAGTAAACAGGAAGTTAGGTGCGGCCCGCAATACGGGTCGTTCTGCAGCAAAAGGAAACTATATCTGGAATGTGGATTCTGATGATAAGATAGTACCCAACTGTTTGGATAAGCTGCTGAGGATATGTGAGGAAAATGAATTGGATGTGCTGGAATTCGGGACAATCCGGTTCCATGATAAAGGTGAAGAGGATATGGGGCATGTGAGGCTAACGGAAAGCGTGATGTCAGGCTTGGATTATTTGGAGCAACTGGAGTCTTACGAATTGTCAAGGATGTGTGTTGTGTGGAGGAGGGTGATACGACGCCCTTTTTTAGATGAGAATCGCATCTATTCTCCCGAAATTAATATGGGGGAAGATGTGCCTTATTCCTTTAGAGTGCTGATGTCGGCCAGGAGAATATTGGTGATACCCGACCGGTGTTACTGCTATCGTGTCAACCCTCAATCGTTAACGGGAAAGCAGTGGAAACCTAAGCCGGACACTCTGTATGAGAAATGCTTCATGGACTCGCGTTTGATTTATGAGGTAGCGCTTGAGGTCCCTGAAGAATATGTTAATGTTCGGAATTCATATACCGATGCGGCTCGCTATACGTTGAGTCGCTATTCCGGTTATGTTTCACAGTTGTCTGCCAAAGAGCGAAAAGTTTTTAGGAGATTGTGTAGGGATGCTTTTAGGAGAAATGGTTTTGTCAGGGCATTATTGCCTATAAAGCGGTACGTTTCGTATTTGCTTTGGTTATTTGGTCTTAAAGCTTTGCCAGAATGAAAAAGATAATCTGTCATACTAAGTTCAAGCTGGATTCTTTTGGAGATGGTGGAAGCCGAAGAAGTGTGCAAATCAGGGATTTGCTGGCAGAGAATTGTTTTGACTTTGAGGACGATGATTTCGTTCTGCCCAAAGAGACCTCGAAACGCCAACTGATGCGCTGGACGGTTAGAGCAATGAGATTTGTACGATTGCACTATCCTAAGAGCCAGATTAAGTCGTTATCAAATTATATACAGCTGGTCAAGTATTATGCCTTGAGACTCCCTGTAGTATATGACAAGTATGAGCGGAAGGATGTTGTGTTTTTGTGGGAGAATACAACGGATTGTGATATGGTCTATCTTTTGAAAGCGACAGGGCGTCCCGTTTTTGCATTGCCGCATAATGTTGAGTCATTGGTCGCTGGACATAGTATTGGCGCTTTAGATCAGGAAGTGTCCAGCTTGAAGCTTTGTGACGGCGCGTTTGCCATCTCAAAGGAAGAGACCTGGCTGTTGCGTTTGTTAGGGGTGAAGGCCTATTATCTTCCATATTACCCACCAAAAGAGGTTGCAACGCATCTTCTTATGATTCGTAATCGGCGCGAGTATAGACGAGCCAACGAAAGAAAGAAATACTTGCTTTTAGGGTCGGCGAGCAATTATCCCACTCGTAAAGGCATGCAAATGATGATTGATGCTGCAGCAAGTCACCAGTTGCCCTTTGATTTGGGCATTGTCGGATATGGGACCGATGCATTGCGTGTGCCTCAACAAACGGATATAACGTTTTATGGCACGGTGACAAATGAGGTGTTGGACGGAATCCTCGAGGAGACGGATGCTGTGCTGATTTTTCAGCCTCCTACTACAGGCGCTTTGACCCGAATTCCAGAGATGCTGTTGGCAGGCATCCCAGTGTTTGTGAATTTTGATGCTGGGCGGAATTATCTGGATTTGAACGATGTGCATCTGTATGATTCGTTTGAGGGATTGTTCGAGGCATTGGAAAACTTTGTGCCTTATCAAACGGAACCTATACATAGGGATGCTTTATTGAAAAATAGGTTTACAACAATAATAAACATATAGTCAGTACAATCTTTTCGAATAAGCAATGACCCCACATGTTTCAATAGTATCACCTGTCTACCATGGCGAGAAGATGGTGTTGGAACTGGTGCGGCGCAATGTGGAAAGCGTCAGCACCATCACCGACGACTATGAGATTATCCTTGTCAACGATGCATCGCCTGACAATTCCTGGGAAGAGATTGTGAAACAATGTGCCATCAATCCCAAGGTAAAAGGCATCAACCTCTCACGCAACTTCGGCCAGCACTATGCTATCACTGCTGGACTTCATTACGCCCAAGGCGATTGGGTAATAGTCATGGACTGCGATCTGCAAGACCGTCCGGAAGAAATCCCCAATCTTTACAAAAAAGCACAGGAGGGGTATGACATTGTCTATGCAAGGCGAATTCATAAGAAATTCGGGTTTTGGAAGAGACTATCTTCCCTTTGGTTTTATAAGGTATTTAACTGGCTGAGTGGCATTAAGTCGGACAGCACCATCGCCAACTATGGAATTTACAAACAATGTGTGATTGAAGAGTTCAACAAGATGCCTGAGCAAATGCGTTTCTTCCCATCCTTGGTGCATTATTTGGGTTTTAGACAAACAGCCATTGAGGTGCAACATTCTGAGCGTATGGAAGGCAAGAGCTCTTACAATTTGCACAAACTATTGAAACTCGCTTTTGACGTAATTCTAGCCAATAGCAATAAGCCGTTGCGTATGGCGGTAAGTTTAGGATTTGGAATATCTTCCGTTTCTTTTGTGCTTGCAATATACAATCTGATTGCTAAATGGATTGGTATCATCAGTGTGCCTGGTTTCACTACCATGGTATTTTCCATTTGGTTCGTCGGAGGATTGTTGCTTTTCGTCATGGGTGTCTTGGGGTTATATATTGGAAAGATATTCGATCAGGTGAAAGGGCGACAACTGTTTATTGTTCGTAATAAAATGAACATAGAATGAACATTGACAGATTGAATTGGGACAGCAATTTCTTCGGGCTGCGAATAGGTCGTGTTGCAATAAATACAAGAAAAGATAGTAGTTTATTAGCAAACCAGAGTTCCTCAATAAAAAAAGACTATGATTTGCTGTATGTCTTTGCACCTCATGGTCTCTCTTTCTCGGCATCAGGTGCAAGACTAATGGACGAGAAAGTGACATACTCCTTTCATGACAATCATGTGGCATCACAAGACATCAATATTATTTTCTGGGATAGTCAATGGGGAGTGTCTGACGAATTATTGCATTTGGCTCTTGTCAGTGGGGAATATTCACGTTTCAAGTTGGACAACAAATTCCCCATCGGCAGTTATGAGCGTTTGTATTCTCGATGGATTGAGCAGTCAGTGAATCATGCAATAGCCACAGATGTGTTTTGCTATATGATTGATGGCGTCCCCAAAGGGTTAGTTACACTGAATCACAAAAACGGTATTGGCGACATTGGACTTGTTTCCGTTCATGAAGATTGTCAGCATCGCGGCATTGGCACTTCCATGATGCGACATGTCATTCATTATTCGAACGAAAGACAATTGCAGAAATTGTCCGTCGCCACGCAACTTGCTAATAAACCTGCATGTAAGCTATATGAGAGAAGTGGTTTTTCTGTTGAATCTATTACAGACGTTTTGCATTGGTGGCTTTGAATAAAAGTACTGTCAAGTATATTGCTCTTGTCGGTGTCAACCTCGTCTATGCCTGCACCTCCATCTTCA
>LXOW01382373.1_pt1 | contig 22309 bp, 16 predicted proteins | sample 1368591 | NCBI WGS metagenome assembly LXOW01 (sample SAMN04884650, study PRJNA319009) | bovine gut metagenome | isolation source: Cow rumen | host: Bos taurus | place: Italy: Legnaro (PD) | collected 2014-07-09
AGATGTGTATAAGAGACAGGGCCTATGGCGGTCAACTTGCCATGGACGAGGAGCTTCCTCGCTGCCCGGAGGCCGAAGAGGCCCTGCGGGCCATGATGGGCGGCAACGCCCAATATCTGGAGCACAGCCGCAACCCTGCGGAGCTGACGGACCGGATTCGCCTCTCCACCGCCCACGAGGGACAGCATCCCCGGGCGGCGGTGGTCTGCTGCGCCGATTCCCGGGTACCGCCGGAGCATATTTTCAGCGCCGGGATTGGGGACCTGTTCGTGATCCGCAACGCGGGGAACGTGGTCACCCCCTCCGCCCTGGGCAGTCTGGAATACGCAGCGGCCCACCTGCATGTTCCCCTGATCCTGGTGATGGGCCATCGGGGCTGCGGCGCGGTAATGGCCGCCCTCCAACCCCACCGGGAGCCCGGCGCCCTGGGAGACCTGATTGCCCAGGTTTCCGCGGGAATCGGCCACCGGGCAATCCCCGGCAGGCGGAGCGGAACAATCTCCGCCACAGCCTGGACGCTTTGGGCGAAAGCGAAACCCTGCGGGATTTGGCAGACCGGGGCAAGCTGGCCTTTGCCGGAGCCATCTACGACATCCGCAGCGGGGCCGTAGAGCTGCTGCTGGACGAGGAAGCCGAAGGGCTGTAATCGGAGGCAACAGGAGACAGGGGTAGCCGATCGCTGATAGCTATTCAGGAAATGCAAATTCTCCGATTTCCCTTCGGCTTCACGCAGAACAAGGCCGAAAGACACTCTGAACCACGGCGCCTGCGCCGCCCCCTGATCCCTGATTCCTGATTCCCCACTGAGAAAGATAAAACCGTTAGGAAGGACCTGCGCATGCAATTTCCCAACGCCCTGCGGGGCATAAAAATCATCCACACTGCGGAGCTGGTCACCCTGCTGCTGACCCTTGTTTCCCTCTTGTCCGTGGTATTGAAGCCCTTTTTTGTCCATGTAGCGGACTGGCTCTCCGCCTTCTACGGAGCCGTTCTGTTTCTGAGTATTTTGGCCCTGGTGCTGGAGCTGCTGGGGATTTGCGTGGCTGGCCGGGACGAGCCCCTGTTCAGGACCGCCAGCCTTGGAATGGTCTTTACCCTTGCCCTGAGCTTTGGGGTTCTCTTCTTTGAGGAGGGGGACCTGCTGCGCACCTTCATGGAGCTGCTGTGCATCATTCCCACCATCTACTGCTCCGTGACGGTCATCAAGGGCATTCTGCGGATTGCCAAAAAGCTGGACCATCAACCGCTGCTGGCCCGGGGCCGGTTTCTGGTCAGCGCGGTGTTTTTGCTCTCCCTGGGAGCCATGGTACTGGAATTTGCGTCGGCCTTCCTCCTCAACGGCGAGGCCAACGAACCCCTCCATACGCTGGTCCACGCCGTGGTCCTGCTGTTTGAGCTCACGGAGGTCAGCCTCTTCCTGTGCTGCACCAGCCAGGCGGAAAAAATGCTGCACAGCGCGTCGTCATGTTATACTGAACTCCCATAAAAATCTTTAACCTGTTCCGGCAGGAATTGTGCCGTACTTCGTTGTCGTCCTTGCCGGGCGTCAAGCCCGCCTGCGTCCTCCGCCTCGTCTGGCGCAATTNNCGTCTGGCGCAATTCCTGCTCGGAACATTTTTCAATCTTTCTATGGGAGTTCAGTATTAAACGCAGAATACAAAATGAAATATCCGAATCACCGATTGCTTTGAACAGGCCACGTTCAAAACAAAACCAACCATTTCAGGAGGTACACATGGACAACAATATCGTCAAACGCAACGAACTGCTGGCCCAAACCGTGATCAAGGGGCTGGAATCCCGGAACATGACCGGGTACTACGCCGCCACCCGGGAGGAGGCCCTGGAGCTTGCCCTCTCCCTGATCCCCGAGGGCAGCTCCGTCACCATGGGCGGCGCCATGAGCGCCCATGAGATCGGCCTGGTGGACGCCCTGAAGGGCCCCGACTACAACTTCATTGACCGGGACGCCTATGCGGACAAGCGGGCCGCCATGCTGGCCGCCTACGACGCGGACGTCTTCCTGACCTGCGCCAACGCCATGACCGAGGACGGGATCCTGGTGAACATCGACGGCAACGCCAACCGGGTCTCCGCCATCGCCCAGGGGCCGAAGAAGGTCCTGGTCATCGCCGGCATGAACAAGGTCTGCAAGGACCTGGACAGCGCCATGAAGCGGGCCCGGAACGTGGCCGCCCCCATCAACGCCCAGCGCTTCGGCCTGAACACCCCCTGCGCCAAAACCGGCGCCTGCATGGACTGCAAAACCCCGGACACCATCTGCTGTCAGTTTTTGATTACGCGCTACTCTCGGCATACCGACCGGATTCACGTCATTTTGGTCAACGACAACCTGGGATTCTGAACCACAGACGCCTTTCCCCTCGCCTGTCATTCTGAGCGAAGCGAAGAATTCGCGTCCCCCCGTTCCTTTTCAAATGTTTTCAAATTGCAATTTGAAAAGACCTCAATTTTTCATTTTTCGTTTTCCATTTCCAAAGGCCGGCAGGTTGTCGGCGCTACAACACAGAAAAGGAGTATTACTATGACAATCACCAAGGACATTCGTTACATCGGCGTCAACGACCATCAGATTGACCTCTTCGAGGGCCATTTCGACGTTCCCCTTGGCATGGCCTACAACTCCTACGTCATTCTGGACAAAAAAATCGCCGTGATGGACACGGTGGATCAGAACTTCGGCAAGCAGTGGCTCACCAACCTGGCCGCCGAGTTGGGCGGGAAGCAGCCTGACTACCTGGTGGTCCAGCACATGGAGCCCGACCACAGCGCCAACATTCAGCTTTTTATGGAGACTTATCCCCAGGCCACCCTGGTCAGTTCCGCCAAAGCCTTCCCCATGATGAAGAACTTCTTCGGCACCGAGTACGAGGATCGCCGGATTGTGGTAAAGGAGGGCGACACCCTGGAGCTGGGCGAACACGTCCTGCACTTCGTCCAGGCCCCCATGGTCCACTGGCCCGAGGTCATCATGACCTATGACGCCAAGGACAAGGTCCTCTTCTCCGCCGACGGCTTTGGCAAGTTCGGGGCCAACGACGTGGAGGACCCGGAGGGCTGGGACTGCGAGGCGAGACGCTACTACTTCGGCATTGTGGGCAAGTACGGCGCCCAGGTCCAGGCCGTGCTGAAAAAGGCCGCCGCCCTGGATATTGCCATCATTGCCCCCCTCCACGGCCCCGTGCTGACAGAGAACCTGGGCCACTACATCAGCCAGTACAACACCTGGTCCTCCTACGGCACCGAGAGCGCAGGCATCTTCATTGCCTACACCTCCGTCTACGGCCACACCAAGCAGGCCGTGGAGCTGCTGGCGGAGAAGCTGAAGGCCAAGGGCTGCCCCAAGGTCTCCGTGGCGGACCTGGCCCGGGAGGACATGTCCGAGTGCGTGGAGGACGCCTTCCGCTACGGCCGCATCGTCCTGGCCACCACCACCTACAACGCCGAAATCTTCCCCTACATGCGGGAGTTCCTGGGCCACCTGACGGAGCGCAACTGGCAGAACAAGACCGTAGCCCTGATGGAAAACGGCTCCTGGGCTCCCATGGCCGCCAAGGTCATGAAGCAGAAGTTAGATGGCTGCAAGAACCTGACCTTCACCGACACCACCGTCCACATCAAGGGCGGCCTCAGCGCTGAGAGCGAGGCCGAGATCGAAGACCTTTCCGACGAGCTCTGCAAGGACTATCTGGCCCAGCATGACGAAACCGCCAACAAGACCGACCTCACCGCCCTGTTCAAGATCGGCTACGGCCTCTACGTGGTCACCGCCAAGGACGGCGACAAGGACAACGGCTGCATCGTCAACACCGTCACCCAGGTCACCAACACGCCGAACCGCATCGCCGTCTGCATCAACAAGGCCAACTACACCCACGATATGGTGAAGAAGACCGGGATCATGAACGTCAACTGCCTGTCTGTGGAGGCTCCCTTCAAGGTCTTCCAGCACTTCGGCTTCCAGTCCGGCAAGGACGTGAACAAGTTCGCCACAGGCGAACCCCTGCACTCCGACAACGGCCTCATCTTCCTGCCCAAGTACATCAACGCCTTTATGTCCCTGAAGGTGGAGCAGTACGTGGACCTCGACACCCACGGCATGTTCATCTGCACCGTCACCGAGGCGCGCGTCCTCTCCGACAAGGAGACCATGACCTACACCTACTACCAGGAGAACGTCAAGCCCAAGCCCGAGACCGAAGGCAAGAAGGGCTGGGTCTGCAAGGTCTGCGGCTACGTCTACGAGGGCGAGGAACTCCCCGACGACTTCGTCTGTCCCCTGTGCAAGCACGGCCCGGCGGATTTTGAAAAGCTGTAATAGCAATAAGCAATAAAATATTGAGTGTGGGCCGGTTCTGAGAAACCGGCCCACTATTTTATACTGAACTCCCATAGAAAGATTGAAAAATGTTCCGAGCAGGAATTGCGCCAGACGANNGAAGTACGGCACAATTCCTGCCGGAACAGGTTAAAGATTTTTATGGGAGTTCAGTATTACTTTCGAAACAGACTCCAACGGTGGCTTCGGATGGCGTAGCGCACTCGCACCAGGGTTTCCCGGTCCTCTGTGCGAGCCCGGCAGGTGTATTCGTAGGCCTCCACCGTTACATATTTCACCTCCCGGCAGGCCAGGACCTCCAGCACCTGGACCCGCTGCATCTGCTGATCCCGGTCCTCAAAGCGAAAGCGCAGGGGCTGCAGGCTTCCGTCCGCGTTGCAGACGGCAATCATATCCACATCGGTACTGTATTCCATCCGATCGCCTCCTGGTTTTATTTTATCAAACATTTGTTCGAATGTCAAGCAAAAAAGAAGGCATTCGGTAAAAAACCGAGTGCCTTTTGTGCTGTGCATGTTCCCTGGGGCAGATTATTGCTTGACCAGGTGGTAGCTGGAATAGGTCTCTTCCAGGTCCAGATTGGTGTCGGTCAGGGTGTAGTTATAAACCTTCTCGGCACTCCAGCCCTCCAGGTTGACGGTCAGCGTCTTGGCAGTCTCGTCCAGCTTGTAGGTACCCTCCGACTTGAAGCCGGAGGTCTCGCCGTCCAGACTGCACTTGCCCTTGCCGTCAAAGGTCCAGGTCCAGTTGCCGTTGACCTCGTCGGTCTGCTTCCAGGTACCGGCAACAGCGTCCTTGGGACCGCTGTCGCAGCCTGCGAAAACAAACAGAACCATTACAGCAATCAGGGTCAGGGAAATGATAGACATTGCTTTTTTCATTCATCACACCTCCTTCTCTGGCGCATTCTATCACACCGAAGAAAGAATGTCAAGAATCAATTTGGGACGGTTTTCGCACGCATTATATCGCCCCCTGAGCGACGTCGTGAGATTATTGCTTGACCAGATGGTAGCTGGAATAGGTCTCTTCCAGGTCCAGGGTGGTATCGGTCAGGGTGTAGTTGTAAACCTTCTCGTCGCTCCAGCCCTCCAGATTGACGGTCAGCGTCTTGGCGCTTTCGTCCAGCTTGTAGGTGCCCTCCGACTGGAAGCCGGTGGTTTCGCCGTCCAGATTACACTTGCCCTTGCCGTCAAAGGTCCAGGTCCAGTTGCCGTTGACCTCGTCGGTCTGCTTCCAACTGCCGAAAACCACGTCGGTCTGCGTTTCGGTCTGCTTCACGGTCTCCTTGACTGCTTCGGTCTGCTTCACGGTGTCGGCTTCGGAATCCTTCGGACTGCCGTCGCAGCCTGCGAAAACAAACAGAACCATTACAGCAATCAGGGTCAGGGAAACAATGGACATTGCTTTTCTCATTCGTAACACCTCCTTCTCCGGGGTATTTTATCACGCCAAAAAAGGACTGTCAAGAAGGAACGGGCGAATTATTTCCCGGAGTTTCCGTTACGCTGGAATCTCCCGAACTGCCCTCAGGTGCTTCCCCGCAGGCGGACAGAAGAAGCGCGCCAATCGGTGCCGAGTGCGAACGGGAAGTCAGGCCGGCAGATTGCCGGCGCTACAGTCTCCCCTTCTGTCATTCTGGGCGCAGCGAAGAATCCGCGTCTCCTTCAAAAATTCATCATTCATCATTCATCATCAGCGGTACTTGTTCAGTAGCATTGTAGGGGGCGGCGCCTTCAAGGTTTATCGTGACTGAATAGACACCATCAGCATTGATTTTCAATCTCGCCGCGGGGGACAGATGCTTCACTAAAACACCGCCCCCTACTGCTCCTTTGCCTGCTTGATGGACAGGCTGATGCGGTTTTTCTTCTCGTCCACCCCCAGGACCCGGACCTGGACCACGTCGCCCACGGAAAGGGCCTCGGAGGGGTGTTTGATGAACCGGTCGGCAATCTCGGAGATGTGAACCAGGCCGTCCTGGTGGACGCCGATATCCACAAAGGCCCCAAAATCGATCACGTTGCGAACGGTGCCGGACAGAATCATGCCGGGCTTCAAATCCTTCAGCTCCAGCACGTCCGTCCGGAGGATGGGCTGGGGCAGGCTGTCCCGCAGGTCCCGCCCGGGCTTTTGCAGCTCAGAGACCAGATCCCGCAGGGTGGGCAGGCCGATCCCCAGGGCCTCGGCGGCCTTGGCCTCTCCATAGGTTTTGAGTTCTCCGGCCAGGTTGGTCAGCTTCTGGGCCTTCACGTCGGCCAAACTGTGGCCCAGCAGTTCCAGCAGGCCCTTTGCAGCCTCGTAGGACTCCGGGTGGACCGCCGTGTTGTCCAGCACGTTCTTGCTCTCCGGCACCCGCAGGAAGCCTGCGCACTGCTCGAAGGCCTTGGGACCCAGCTTGGGAACCTTCTTGATCTGGGCCCGGGAGGCAAAGGGGCCGTTTTCCTCCCGGTAGGTGACAATGTTCTTGGCCGTGGTGGCGTTCAGGCCGGAAACCCGCTGCAGCAGGGAGGGGGAGGCGGTGTTCAGGTCCACGCCCACCGCGTTCACGCAGTCCTCCACCACCCCGTCCAGGGCGGTATCCAGCTGCTTGGGCGGCATATCGTGCTGGTACTGGCCCACGCCGATGGCCTTGGGCTCGATCTTCACCAGCTCCGCCAGGGGGTCCTGCAGGCGGCGGGCGATGGAGACCGCCGAGCGCAGGTTCACGTCGTACTGGGGGAATTCCTTGGCCGCCAGCTCCGAGGCGGAATAGACCGAGGCCCCCGCCTCCGAGACGATCATATAGCTGACAGTCCTTCCGGCCTCCCGCTCCTTGTGGATCAGCTCCACCGTCATCTGCTCCGTCTCCCGGCTGGCGGTGCCGTTGCCGATGGCGATATGCTCCACGCCGTGGCGGCGGATCAGCTTGGAGAGGGCCGCGATGGCCTCCTGCTTCTGCCGCTCGCCGTAGGTGGGATAGACCACGGCCGTGTCCAGCACCTTGCCGGTGGCGTCCACCACGGCCACCTTGCAGCCCATGCGGTAGCCGGGGTCCAGGCCCATGGTGACCTTGCCCTTCACCGGCGGCTGCATCAGCAGGGGCCGCAGGTTCAGGGCAAACTGGCCGATGGCGCCCTCGCAGGCCTTGTCCGTTAGCTCCGCCCGCAGCTCCCGCTCAATGGAGGGGAAAATCAGCCGGTCATAGGCGTCCTGGGCGGCTCCAACCAGGAAGGTCATGGAGGCGCTGCCGGGCTGAATCACCCGGCGGCGGACGGTCTGCATAGCAAGCTGCTCGTCCAGCTCCAGGGAAATCTTCAGGCACTTCTCCTTCTCCCCCCGGTTGAGAGCCAGGATCTGATAGCCCTGGAGCCGGGAGACGGCCTGGTGAAAGTCGTAATAGAGGGCGTAGACGGAGTCCTCCTCCGTGGCGGCCTCGGAGCGCAGGACGCCGCGCTCCGTGAAGAGCCGCCGCAGGGCCTTCCGCAGCTCCGCGTCGTCGGAGATCCACTCGGCGATGATGTCCGAGGCTCCGGCCAGGGCCTCCTCCGCTGTCTCTACGCCCATTTCCGGGTTGACATAATCATTCGCCGTGTCCTCCGGCCTGGGGCAGTCCTTGGCCTGGGCGAAGAGCAGGGCCGCCAGAGGCTCCAGGCCCTTTTCCTTGGCCACGGTGGCGCGGGTGCGGCGCTTCTGCTTGTAGGGCCGGTAGAGGTCCTCCAGCTCCGCCAGGGTGGCGGCCTGGGTCAGGGCTGCTTGCAGCTCCTCGGTCAGCTTGCCCTGGGCCTCGATGGCCTTTTCAATGGTCTGACGCCGCTCGTCCAGACCCCGGAGGTATTGCAGTCGGGTCTCCAGGGTGCGGAGGGCCGTATCGTCCATGGAGCCGTGGAGCTCCTTGCGGTAGCGGGCGATAAAGGGGATCGTGTTGCCCTCGTCCAGCAGGGTGATGACGTTTTCAATGTGCTTTTGGTCGCGACCAAGCTCCGCCGCCAGAATCTGCGCAATATTCATGGTGTTTCAATCCTTTCCGAATTGGCTTCGAATCCGCTTTTTCAGGGAAAGCATACCACAGCCCCCGGCGGATTGCAACCAAAGAATATCTTTTTTCCCACAGATCGAGGAAAACATCGTTGCCTCCTCTTGACAAGCGCCCTTTCTTGTAGTATCATTTGTCTGTTGAGCAAGGACGTTCTCTGCGGGATAAGTGCCCCCAATTGAACGGCCTTTTCTATTTGAAAGCAGGAGAAAATGATATGACCAAGTACATCTTTGTAACCGGCGGCGTGGTATCCGGCCTGGGCAAGGGCATCACCGCCGCGTCCCTGGGACGGCTGCTGAAGGCCCGGGGCCTGAAGGTCGCGGCCCAGAAGCTGGACCCCTACATCAACGTGGACCCGGGTACCATGAGTCCCTACCAGCACGGCGAGGTCTACGTCACCGAGGACGGGGCGGAAACGGATCTGGATCTGGGCCACTATGAGCGCTTCATTGACGAAAATCTGAACAAGTATTCCAACCTCACCACCGGCAAGGTGTACTGGAACGTACTGAACAAGGAGCGCCGGGGCGAATACCTGGGCTCCACCGTACAGGTCATTCCCCACATCACCGACGAAATCAAGGAGTTCATCTACCGGGTCGGCAAGCACTCGGACGCGGACGTGGTCATCACGGAGATCGGCGGCACCATCGGCGACATCGAGAGCCAGCCCTTCATTGAGGCGGTCCGTCAGGTCTCCCTGGAGGTAGGCCGGGAAAACAGCCTCTTCATCCACGTGACCCTGGTGCCCTATCTGCGGGGCTCCAACGAGCACAAATCCAAGCCCACCCAGCACTCCGTCAAGGAGCTTCAGGGCATGGGCATTCACCCGGACGTCATCGTGCTGCGCAGCGACGAGCCCATCGAGGACGAGAGCATCTTCCGCAAGATCGCCCTGTTCTGCAACGTGCAGCCCGACTGCGTCATTGAGAACCGCACCGTTTCCTGTCTCTACGAGGCCCCGCTGATGCTGGAGGACGCCAACTTCTCCGACGTGGTCTGCCGCAAGCTGGGCCTGGTGGTCCCCGCCCCGGAGCTGACAGAATGGCAGGCCATGGTGGAACGCATGAAGCACCCCAGCTCCACCGTGACCATTGGCCTGGTGGGCAAATATACCCAGCTTCACGACGCCTACCTCTCCGTAATGGAGGCCCTGCGCCACGCGGGCAGCGCCATTGGGGCCAAGGTAGAGATTCGCTGGATCGACTCTGAGCAGCTCACCGTGGAGAATGTGGATCGGATTCTGGCGGAGCCGGATGGCATTCTGGTACCCGGCGGCTTCGGCAGCCGGGGCATTGAGGGGATGATTCTGGCCGCCGAATACGCCCGCACCCACAAGAAGCCCTTCCTGGGGCTGTGCCTGGGCATGCAGATCGCCGTCATTGAGTTTGCCCGCCATGTGGCCGGTCTCTCTGACGCCAACTCCGGCGAGTTTGACGAGCTCTGCCGCCACAAGGTCATCGACTTTATGCCCGGCCAGAGCAGCAAGATCGACAAGGGCGGCACCCTCCGTCTGGGCGGCTATCCCTGCCGGATTACGCCGGACAGCACCCTGGCCCGCTGCTACGGGGCGGAGCTGATCCAGGAGCGTCACCGCCACCGCTATGAGTTCAACAACGACTACCGCGCCGTCCTCACGGCTGCGGGACTGACCCTCAGCGGAACCTCCCCCGACGGAACGCTGGTGGAGGCTGTGGAGCTGTCCGACCAGCCCTTCTATGTGGGCGTGCAGTACCATCCGGAATTCAAGAGCCGTCCGAACCGTCCCCATCCCCTGTTTGTGGGTCTGGTCCGGGCCTCGCTGGAAACGAAATAACAGGAGGATAGGGATATGGCAAATTGTGCAATCGTAGGAATCAACTGGGGCGACGAGGGCAAGGGCCGCATGGTCGACCTGCTGACCGAGGAGTACGACTTCGTCGTCCGCTATCAGGGCGGCGGCAACGCCGGTCACACCGTGGTCAACGACCGGGGCAAATTTGCTCTGCACCTGCTCCCCTCCGGTGTGTTTCGTCCGGGCGTGGTGAATATTCTGGGCAGCGACGTGGCCCTGGATATGGAGAACCTCTGGAATGAGATTGAGACCCTGGAGAAAGCCGGCGTCAGCGTGACCCCGGAGAACCTGAAGATCAGCGACCGGGCTTCCCTCCTGCTGCCCTGGCACCGGGAGCTGGACGCGCTGGAGGAAGCGCGGCTCAAGGACAAGAAATACGGCTCCACCAAGCAGGGCATCGCCCCCTTCTACTCGGACAAGGCCCAGAAAAAGACCCTGCTGGCGGGAGAGCTGCGCTGCCCGGAGCACCTGCGGGCCCATGCCGAGGAGCTGTTGGAGTGGAAGAACCTGACCCTTACGGGGGTCTACGGGGCCAAGGCCTGGACCGTGGAAGCCCTGGAGGACTGGCTGCGGGACTACGGCGAGAAGCTCAAGCCCTACCTCTGCAACGTGGGGGCGGAGCTGCAAGCCGCCCAGGCTGCGGGCAAGCGAATCCTCTTTGAGGCCCAGCTTGGGGCGCTGCGGGACCTGGACTGCGGCATTTATCCCTTCACCACCTCCTCTCACACCCTGGCGGCCTATGCCCCGGTGGGCGCTGGCGCGCCCTGGCTGAAGGTGGACGAGGTGCTGGGCATCGTCAAGGCCTACTCCACCTGCGTGGGCGAGGGTCCCTTCACCTGCGAGCTGTTCGGGCCGGAGGCGGACGCCCTGCGGGAGGCCGGCGCGGAGTACGGCGCCAAGACCGGACGGCCCCGCCGGGTGGGTCCCATCGACCTGGTGGCCACCCGCTACGGCGTGCGGATGCAGGGCGCCACGGCGCTGGCCCTGACCAAGCTGGACGTGCTGAGCTATCTGGACCGGATTCCCCTGTGCGTGCGCTATGCCCTGGGAGACCAGCAAACGGAGGACTTCCCCTTCCCCGCCATTCTGGACCAGGCAAAGCCCATTGTAGAATACATGGAGGGCTGGCACTGTGATATTTCCGGCGTCCGCACCTGGGAAGAGCTTCCCGCCCAGGCCCGGGCCTACGTGGAGCGCATTGAGCGCGAGGTAGGCTGCCACATTCAATATGTATCCGTTGGCGCGGAGAGAAACGCGTTCATCAAACGATAAAAAAACCACAATCGTATGGAGGGCATCATCATGCAAAAGCTGGAACAACTTTACGAAGGCAAGGCCAAGCGGGTCTACGCCACCGACGACCCCGCGCTTCTGATCGTGGACTACAAGGACGACGCCACCGCCTTCAACGGGCAGAAAAAAGGCACCATCGTGGGCAAGGGCGTCATCAACAACCAAATGAGCAACCGTCTGATGCGGCGTTTGGCCAAGGCCGGCGTCCCCACCCATTTTGTGGAGGAGCTCTCTCACCGGGAAACCCTGGTGAAGCGGGTGGAGATCGTACCCCTGGAGGTCATCGTACGGAACATCTCGGCCGGCTCCTTCTCCAAGCGCTACGGCGTAGAGGAGGGCGTCGTTTTTGACCAGCCCACCGTGGAATTCTCCTACAAGAACGACGATCTGGGCGATCCCCTGATCAACTCCAGCCATGCCATTGCCATTCACCTTGCCACAGCGGAGGAGCTGGAAATCATCCGGCGCTATGCCCTCCGGGTCAACGAGGTGCTCCGGGAATTCTGGTCCTCCTGCGGCGTTACCCTGGTGGACTTCAAGCTGGAATTCGGCAGACTGGCCGACGGAACCATCATTCTGGCCGACGAGATCAGCCCGGACACCTGCCGTCTCTGGGACAGCAAGACCAACGAAAAGCTGGATAAGGACCGCTTCCGCCGGGATTTGGGCGGCGTAGAGGACGCTTACGCGGAGGTCATGCGTCGGCTTTGTGAACACGATGTATAACGGCATTCATGAGGAATGTGGCGTATTTGGCATTTATTCCCCCAAGCTGGCGGACCTGGCGCCTCTGGTCTGCTTCGGCCTCCACGCCCTGCAGCATCGGGGCCAGGAGAGCGCAGGCATTGCCCTGAACAATGACGGCGTGTTTTGCGCCTGCCGGGACGTGGGCCTGGTGAGCGAGGTGTTCAACCGGGAAAAGCTGGAGGCCCTGGGCCAGGGCAACATCGCCGTGGGCCACGTGCGCTACGCCACCACCGGGGCGGACAATCTGCGAAACGTCCAGCCCCTGCTGATCAACCACCACAAGGGCAGCATGGCCCTGGCCCACAACGGGAACCTGACCAACGCCTTTGAGCTGCGCACCGCGCTGGAGCAGCGGGGCTCCATCTTCCACACCACCACGGATTCCGAGGTCATCGCCTATGAGATCGTGAGCCAGCGGCTGCGCTGCGGCAGCATCGAGGCCGCCGTCTCCGCCGCCATGGACGTGATCCAGGGAGCCTATTCCCTGGTCATCGCCTCCCCCACCAAGCTGATTGTCGCCCGGGACCCCCGGGGCTTCCGGCCTCTGTGTCTGGGGCAGCGCAGGGACGGGTCCATTGTGGCGGCCTCGGAGAGCTGCGCCCTGGACGCGGTGGGGGCGGTCTTCCTCCGGGACGTAGAGCCCGGCGAGGTGGTCACCGTGGACGAGAGCGGCATGCACTCGGACCGGCGGCACTGCGGCCTGGTACCGCGCAGCATGTGCGTCTTTGAATTCATCTATTTTGCCCGTCCGGATTCCGTTCTGGACGGAAGCAGCGTCTGTCTGGCCCGGCAGCGGGCGGGAGAGTTCCTGGCCCAGGAGCATCCCGTTGACGCCGACGTGGTGGTGGGCGTGCCGGACTCCGGTCTGGACGCCGCCATCGGCTACGCCCACGCCTCCGGCATCCCCTACGCCATCGGCCTGACCAAAAACAAGTACATCGGCCGCACCTTCATCGCGCCCACCCAAAGTGAGCGGGAAATGGGGGTCAATTTGAAGCTCAACCCCATCCGCAGCGTGATCGAGGGCAAGCGAGTAGTCCTGGTGGACGATTCCATCGTCCGGGGGACCACCTGCCGCCGCACGGTGGAAATGCTGCGCCGGGCCGGGGCCAAGGAGATCCACATGCGCATCAGCGCCCCGCCCTTTATCGCCCCCTGCTTCTACGGCACGGACATTGACAGCGCCAAGGGTCTGATTGCCAACCAGTACACGGTGGCGGAAATCGCGACTCACATCGGCGCGGACTCCCTGGGCTATCTCAGCCTGGAGCACGTCCGGCTGCTGACGGGGACGGACACCGGCTTCTGCACCGCCTGCTTCGGCGGCGAATACCCCACCCAGATTCCCACAAACACCAGCAAGTCCCGCTTTGAGCGGCGAATCCACGAACAATAAACAGGAGATCACATCATGTTCGACAAATATGAATCCCCCCTGTCCACCCGCTACGCCTCCGACTACATGCTGAAGCTGTTTTCCCATCAGACCCGGATTGAAACCTGGCGCCGTCTCTGGACGGAGCTGGCCCAAGCAGAACACGACCTGGGGCTTCCGGTAACGGAGGAGCAGGTGGAGGCCCTGCGGGCCCACATTTCCGACATTGACTTTGAGATGGCCGCGGCCCAGGAGAAGAAGGTGCGCCATGACGTTATGGCCCACGTGCACACCTACGGTCAGGCCGCTCCCGTGGCCGCCGGGATCATTCATCTGGGGGCCACCAGCTGCTACGTGACGGACAACGCGGACCTGGTTCTCTACCGGGATGGCCTGCAATATCTGCGTGGTGAGCTGTTGAAGGTCGTGGCCAACCTGGCCGCCTTTGCGGAGCAATACAAGGCCCTGCCCACCCTGGGCTACACCCACTATCAGCCCGCCCAGCCCACCACCGTGGGCAAGCGGGCCACCCTCTGGATGCAGGACCTGCTCTCCGACCTGGAGGAGCTGGATTTCACCATTGGGTCCATTCGCTTCCTGGGCTGCCGTGGCGCCACTGGCACCGAGGCCAGTTTGCTGGACCTCTTTGACGGAGACGGAGAAAAGGTGGAGGAGCTGAACCGCCGTCTGGCCGCCGCCTTCGGCTTTGACCGCTGCTTCGACGTCTGCGGCCAGACCTATCCCCGCAAGCTGGACAGCCGCATTCTGAACGCCCTGTCCGCCGTCGCCCAGAGCTGCTACCGCATGGCCAACGACATCCGCCTGCTGCAGCATGACCGCCAGCTGGAGGAGCCCTTTGAAAGCAGTCAGATCGGCTCCTCCGCCATGGCCTACAAGCGCAACCCCATGCGCTGCGAGCGCATCTGCTCCCTGGCCCGCTATCTGATGGCCGACGCGGCGAACGCGCCCATGACCGCCTCCACCCAGTGGCTGGAGCGGACGCTGGACGACTCCGCCAACCGCCGCATCTCCATGCCGGAGGGCTTCCTCTGCGCCGACGCCATTCTGCGGCTTGCCCAGAATATCACGGCGGGGCTGCGCGTCAACGAGGCGATTGTGGACAAGACCCTGCGGGAATACCTGCCCTTCCTGGCCACGGAAAACCTGATGATGGAGGCCGTCAAGCGCGGCGGCGACCGGCAGGCCCTCCATGAAATCATCCGCCGCTGCTCCATGGAAGCAGCCCAAAAGCTGCAAAACGGCGAGCCCTCCGATCTCATTCAGAGGCTTGCCGCCACGGGGGAATTCGGCATGACTGAGGCGGAGATGACCGACCTGCTCTCCCCGGAGAACTATATCGGCCGCTGCAAGGACCAGGTGGAGGCCTTCCTTGCCCGCCGCCGGACAGAATACGAAACCGCAGCAACCGGAAGCGCGGAGCTGAACGTGTAAGGAGGCGGCAGCCATGGAATACCGTACCGAACACGACAGCATGGGGGAAATGCAGGTCCCCGTCTGGGCCCTCTGGGGGGCTCAGACGGAGCGCTCCCGCCGCAACTTCCCCATTGGCGTGGGTCTGGAAACCATGCCGGCGGAGATCATTCACGCCTTCGCCCTGGTGAAGAAGGCCGCTGCCCTGACCAACCGGGCCCTGGCGCCCCAGCGCATGACGGCGGAAAAATGCGACGCCATCTGCAAGGCGGCGGACGAAGTGGCCGCCGGGTCCCTGGCGGAGCATTTCCCCCTGGTGGTCTGGCAGACCGGCTCCGGCACCCAGACCAACATGAACGTCAACGAGGTCATCGCCAACCGGGGCAACGCCCTGGCCGGGAAAAGGCTGCTGCACCCCAACGACGACGTGAACATGTCCCAGTCCTCCAACGACACCTTCCCCACCGCCATGCACGCGGCGGCCACCATCAGCGTGGAGGGGCGGCTTCTTCCTGCCCTGGACGGGCTCATCGGAGCCCTGGAGCGCCTGGAGGTGGAAAATCAGGAGGCGCTGAAAATCGGCCGCACCCATTTGCAGGACGCCACGCCCCTCCGGTTTTCCCAGGAAATCTCCGGCTGGCGGGCCAGCCTGGAGCAGGATCGGCGGATGCTGCTGGCATCCCTGCCCCCCCTGAAGGAGCTTGCCCTGGGAGGAACCGCCGTCGGCACCGGGCTGAACGCCCCCGAGGGCTTTGACCAACTGGTAGCGGAGCAGCTTTCCGCCCTGACCGGCACAGACTTCCGCACAGCCCCCAACAAGTTCCACGCCCTCACCAGCCTGGATGAGTTGGTGTTCGCCCACGGGGCCTGCAAGGCTCTGGCCGCGGACCTGATGAAGATCGCCAACGACGTGCGCTGGCTGGCCTCCGGCCCCCGCTGCGGTCTGGGGGAGATCACCATCCCCGCCAACGAGCCCGGCTCCTCCATCATGCCCGGCAAGGTCAACCCCACCCAGTGCGAGCAGGTGACCATGGTGGCGGTGCAGGTCATGGGCAACGACACGGCCATCGGTCTTGCCGCCTCCCAGGGCAACTTTGAGCTCAACACCTATCTTCCCGTCTGCGCCTACAACTTCCTGCAATCCGTCCGGCTGCTGGCGGACTCCATCACCGCCTTCACCCAGCGCTGCGTCACCGGCATCCGGGCCAACCGGGACCGGATGGCCCAGAATATGGAGCGCTCTCTGATGCTGGCAACCGCTCTGTCCCCCCGCATTGGCTACGAAAAGGCCGCCAAGGTGGCCCAGCTTGCCGCCAAACGGGGCAGCTCTCTGCGGGAGGCCTGCGTGGAATTGGGCTATTTGACCGGGGAACAGTTCGATGAAACCGTCCGCCCGGAGCGGATGGTATAAGCCGCTCCTCTGGAAAGAAATACAGTCAACAAAAAAGGAGACCTGTTCATGGACTACGCAAAAGAATCGCTGAAGCTTCACTATGACCTGCGGGGCAAGCTGGAAATCCAGCCCCGGGCAAAGGTGGACTCCCGGGAAGCCCTCAGCCTGGCCTATACCCCAGGCGTGGCGGAGCCCTGCCTGGAGATCCAGCGGCACCCGGAAAAGAGCTTTGACCTCACCCGGCGCTGGAACACCGTGGCCGTCGTCACCGACGGCACCGCCATCCTGGGTCTGGGCGATATCGGCCCCGAGGCGGGCATGCCGGTCATGGAGGGAAAATGCGTGCTGTTCAAGGCCTTCGGCGGCGTGGACGCCATCCCCCTCTGCATCCGCAGCAAGGACGTGGACGAGATCGTCCGGACCATCTGGCTGCTCTCCGGCTCCTTCGGCGGGGTCAATCTGGAGGACATTGCCGCCCCCCGGTGCTTTGAAATTGAGCGCCGCCTGCAGGAGCTCTGCGACATTCCCATTTTCCACGACGACCAGCACGGCACTGCCGTGGTGGTAGGAGCCGCCCTGCTCAACGCCCTGAAGGTGGTGGGCAAGCGGATGGATGATGTGCGCGTGGTCATCAACGGCGCGGGCTCCGCCGGCATTGCCATCGGCAAGCACCTGCTGAACCTGGGCGTGAAGCACCTGAAAATGGTGGACCGCTGCGGCATTCTCTGCGAGGGAGCTGATATGAACTCCGCCCAGCAGGAAATGGCGAACCGGACCAATCCGGAGCATTTCAGCGGCAACCTGGCGGACGCCATGCGCGGCGCGGACGTGTTTGTGGGCGTCAGCGCCCCGGGCGTGGTCTCGGAGGAGATGATCCGCTCCATGGCGAAGGACCCCGTGGTCTTCCCCATGGCAAACCCCGTCCCGGAGATTACGCCGGAGAAGGCAAGAGCCGCCGGAGCCGCCGTGGTTGGTACCGGCCGCAGCGACCAGCCCAACCAGATCAACAACGTGCTGGTCTTCCCCGGCCTGTTCCGGGGCGCGCTGGACGTGCGGGCCAGCCGGATCAACGAGGAAATGAAGCAGGCCGCCTCCTACGCCCTGGCGGGCCTGATCTCCGACGAAGAGCTGAACGCGAATTACGTCATCCCCGCCGCCTTTGATCCCCGGGTGGGAGAAGCGGTGGCCGAGGCCGTGAAAAAAGCCGCCATCGAAAGCGGCGTCGCCCGTCTGACCAAATAATAAGATTCACAAATAAGCAGGCCCATCGACCGATTCAATCCGTCGATGGGCCTGCAGTTTTCAGTTTTCTTTCATACTGAACTCCCATAAAAATCTTTAACCTGTTCCGGCAGGAATTGTGCCGTACTTCGTTGTCGTCCTTGCCGGGCGTCAAGCCCGCCTGCGTCCTCCGCCTCGTCTGGCGCAATTCCTGCTCGGAACATTTTTCAATCTTTCTATGGGAGTTCAGTATCAGTTTTCCGTAGTCGGGTCCGTAACCCATTTGCGCACGGCAATCACCTTATCCCGTTTGGAGTACCGGTCAACCGCGATTTGAACGGTGTCCAGCAGGTTCCCCTTCAAGTCGTAGAGTTTTTTGTAGGTGGCAATCCGGTAGCCCGTATAGGGGGTGACAATGGTATCCCCGGTGGCGTAGGAGTCGTCATACACGTAGCGCTCCACCGTGCTCCAGGGGAACTCGTCCAGAATCTCGTACTCGAGCTCCACCCGGTAGTCCTTCCACTCCCGTCCCCGCAGGAGGATATGCACCTCGCCGTCGGAGACGCTGGCCTCGATTTTAATGGGGGTGGGGCTGGTGTTCTCAAACTTGAAATCCAGCAGGTTCCAGTAGATGGCCGCATCCATGCCCTGGGGAACGTAGGTAACCAGATAGGTGTGGGCGTGGCGCTCCACCGCAGGCAGGTCCGCCTGGAGAGTAGCGTAATAGATGGAAGAAGCCACCTGGCAGACGCCGCCGCCAATCTCCGGCACAGAATTGCCCCCCACATAGGCCGTAGCCTCCTGGAAGCCCCGGGCAGCGGTGCGCTCACCCACGGTCTCGTTGAAGGAGAAGACCTGGCCGGGCATCAGGATGGTGCCGTCAATCTCCGCACAAGCCAAAATCAGGTTGGTAGTCCGGCCGTCAATCCGGGTATGGGGGGTATGGGCCTCCGCGAGAATGTGGCCGTACAGGCTGGTCTCAAGATCCGCCGCTGTCACCGCCGGGGGCAGGGTGCGCAGGGGGATCACATATCCCTCCCCGGCATGGGCGTAGCGCAGCACCCCTGCCAGCTCCTTGGGGTCCACCCCCAGGCCCGGAACCTCCGGGGTAATCTCAAAGGTTTTCTCATCCAGCAGGGCGTCCACCGGGTCTGTCCGGGTCCGTTGGCAGATTTCCTCGACGTTCAGCTCCTCCGGAATGTAGGTCTCATAGGTCAGGGTGGGCTCCATATTCCCCGCCAGATAGGATTCCACCAGAGTTTCGTAAATCTCATTGGCGGAGATCACCCGTCCCGCGATGCCAATATTGACCGTCAGCGTGGGAATCTCCCGAGGACCCTCCATGCTGCTGGAGCGCCCCGCAAAGGAGGGCAGATAGGGCTTGGACCACTCCTGCGCCGTCTGCTCCGCCAGCTCCCGCAGGGCGGAACGGTCCATGGAGATATAGTCCCCGGGCTCGACGCGATAGCGGCCTCTGCCCACCTTGCCCACGCCCTGGTTGAGATCCTGTTCCAAACCCATCAGGTCCACGCGGACCCGGCTTTGGGCGGGGCTCAGGGTCAGATTAATGGGAACGTCATAGGAGGCGGAGTCGCCGGGATACAGAACCAGATTCATGTCCTCGTGCTCCAGCACCTGGGCCAGAGCCCGATATTGGGCCAGCACTTCTTCCCTGGTCAGAGACCCGGGGAATTCGCTCTCCGGGGCAGGCGTCATCAGCCAATGGGCCTGCACCCCCCCCAGCGCCCCCACGAGCAGCACCAGCAGAATCACCAGCAGCCACACCTTCCGGCCCCGGGTCCGCTTCTGTTCCGTGGGCTCCTGTTGGGTCTGGGCAGCCTTGGGCGGCAACGCGGGCTGGACAGGCTCCGCAGGCTTGGCTGGCTCCGGGGACTTGCCGGGCCTGGCTTCAAATTTTCCCCGGGCTGTGGACTCCTCTGCCTGGGGCTGGGCGGCTGTCCCCGTCTTGCCGGGCTTTGCCTCGAATTTTCCCCGGGCTGTAGACTCCGCCTCTTGAGCCTGGGCGGTCTTGACCGCCTTGGAAGGCTCCGCAGACTTACCGGCTGCCCCAGACTTGGCAGAAGCTGCGGGCTTGCCGGGATTGGCTTCGAATTTCCCCCGGGCTGTGGACTCCTCTGCCTGGGGCTGGGCGGCTGTCCCCGTCTTGCAGGGCTTTGCCTCAAATTTTCCCCGAACCGTAGGCTCCGCCTGCTGGGTCTCCACCAGCTTCACCGCCGGAACAGACTCCGCAGGCTTGGCGGAGGCCGTCTGCTTCCCAGCAGCCGCAGCCTTGCCGGAAGCTGCGGCCTTGCCGGAAGCTGCGGGCTTGCCGGAAACTGCGGGCTTGCCGGAAGCTGCGGGCTTGCCGGAAGCTGCGGGCTTGTCGGAAGCTGCGAGCTTGCCGGAAGCTGCGGGCTTGCCGGAAGCTGCAGGTTTGCCGGAAGCTGCGGGCTTGTCAGAGGCAGGCTTGCCGGGCTTGGATTCGCTTTTTCCCCGGGCCGGGGGCTCCCCCCGGTGGGCCTCCACAAGCTTCACCGCCTCGGCGGACTTCACCAGCTGAACGGGCTCCACCGCCTGAATGCGCTTGGCTTCAAATTTACCTTGCTTCATGTATCTCCATCCTCGCTGTAATGCAGGATCGGTTCGTCATCGCTCAAAAGTTTCAGAACACTTCAAGTTATCATATCGCATTTTCCCAGGAAAAGCAAGCAATAAATCCATATTTTGCGTTTTTTTCCGGCCAAAAAATCCAAAAACACAATCCATCGTTTTTGCTGCCAAAGTGATCCTTGACAGTCAGTCTTGAATTTCATATAATCGACGACGTGGTGATCGGCTTAGATCAGCTTTCGATCTGTGGGGACGGCACCCTGCCGTCCGCGTACCCCGCCCGTACCCGCCGTAGGGACGGCACCCTGCCGTCCGCATATCCCGCCCATACCCGCCGTAGGGACGGCACCCTGCCGTCCGCGTATCCCGCCCGTACCCGCCGTAGGGACGGCACCCTGCCGTCCGCGTACCCCGCCCGTACCCGCCGTAGGGACGGCACCCTGCCGTCCGCGTATCCCGCCCGTACCCGCCGTAGGGACGGCACCCTGCCGTTTTCCTCAATTCTCCGATAGCGGCCCACGTAGGTAGCGCAACGGCAGGCAGTTTGTTGTCAAAACCGGGCTGGATTTGCCTGCGGCAAATTGCATTCGTTCCGAATGCCGGACGAGCAATGCTCGTCCCTACGGCGTGTTTGCTAATAAAAGCCGATAACCAGAATTGGGTTTTGTGGGGTAAGAAACAGAATGAATCCGTACATCAAGGACTTGAAAAAGATCGAGTTTGTTGTAACAATGGCTTGCACAGGAAAGTGCAAGCACTGCTCGGAGGGCGATCACGATGGCCGTATGGAACATATTGACGCAGAAGCAGCGTCGGAAGCCGTACGAAAAATATGTGCACATTACGACATTTCGACCGTGATGACCTTTGGTGGGGAACCGCTGCTTTATCCAGAGACAGTTTGCACGATTCACAAAACCGCAGCAAGTCTCGGCGTTGCCAAAAGGCAGATCATCACAAACGGTTTTTTCTCAAAGAATCCCGACAGGATCAAAACTGTCACGTTGCGTTTAGCCGACAGCGGCGTTAATGCTCTGTTGTTGTCTGTAGATGCGTTTCATCAGGAAACCATTCCCCTTGAAACAGTCATGTTTTTTGCCAAATGCGCCGTTGATTTCGGGATTCCGATCAAGCTCCAACCCGCATGGCTGGTTAGCGCTGAGGCTCATAACGCATACAATGAAAAAACAAAAGAGATCATCCGGGCATTTGAGTCTTTGCGTATTCCGCTGAATCAGGGAAACGTGATTTTTCCATCAGGGAACGCACTCAAATATCTTCGGGAATACTTTGATGATAACAGTGTGCCATTTTCTCCTTATGAGGAAGATCCAAAGGATATCAAAACGATTTCTTTTGACGCAGACGGTGATGTCCTGAACGGAAACATTTATGAAACGGATATTCTTGAGATCATCAGAACATATCGTCCATAAACCGTTGTCAAGAACACCTCCAATTCCCAATTTCTACAGGAATGTTCAAAAAAATCATAATAGAGATTCATTACCCGTTCGAACATTCGACAAATTCGCCTTCTTCGGCTATGATGCAGCCGAAGAAGGCGAGTACTATGTGTTGCGAGAAGCGCAATCCGTATCTTTTGAGTGTATGTACTTTTTTAGAGTTGATATATGCATGGGATAGAAAGAATCCTCATCGTCTCTCAACATTTTCCTCAAATCATTGAGAGAAACCCACCGAATATTTCTCGATTCATTCGATTCGCTAAACGCTTTCCCACTGGCTCTGCAAATAAAGACTTGGACCATAATCGGATAATCCCCATCAACATTCTGAGAACACGCAAATGGTGTATAATTTAAGACCTTATAATTTTTATGATCCGTTATAATTGCCTCCTCCTCCCCTTGAATATAGGTAACCTCGAGCCCCGTCTCTTCTGATATTTCCCTTTTCAGGCAATCATAAATGTTTTCAAATTCTCGAATTTTCCCTGCCGGGATTTCAATCAATCCATTTTCACGAACATTCCCTTTATATCTCTCTTGCAAAAGAATATATAC